>ODAJ014787345.1_pt1 | contig 146039 bp, 125 predicted proteins | sample 1539241 | NCBI WGS metagenome assembly ODAJ01 (sample SAMN02144231, study PRJEB22623) | gut metagenome | biome: sheep rumen | host: Ovis aries | place: New Zealand | reverse complement strand
CCGCCCCCTGAAAACCAACTAAATCAGTCTGGAATGCAAGCATTCCATCCATGATTTCGCTGGTTTTCAGGGGGTGCTGAACAGTTACATAACATCAAAGAAATGAGGTTTTAGTTTAATGGCACAGGAAAAGAAACTGGTTGAATCCATCACATCCCGCGATGTCGATTTCGCGCAGTGGTACACGGATGTGGTCAAAAAAGCGGAGCTTACGGGCTACACCTCGGTCAAGGGCTGCATGGTGTTCAAGCCGGCCGGCTACGCGATCTGGGAAAATATCCGGAACGAGCTCGACCGCCGCTTCAAGGCGACCGGCGTTGAAAATGTCTATCTTCCGATGTTTATCCCGGAGAGCCTTCTCAACAAGGAGAAGGACCATGTCGAGGGCTTTGCGCCGGAAGTCGCGTGGGTGACCCACGGCGGATTAAATGAACTGCAGGAGCGCATGTGCGTGCGTCCGACCTCCGAGACGCTCTTCTGCGATCTCTATGCGAAGGATATCCACTCCTACCGCGACCTGCCGAAGGTCTACAACCAGTGGTGCTCGGTTGTGAGATGGGAGAAGACCACGCGTCCGTTCCTTCGCTCCCGCGAGTTCCTGTGGCAGGAAGGCCACACCGCCCATGCGACGGCGGAGGAGGCCGAGGAGCGCACGGAGCTCATGCTGAACGTCTATGCGGATTTCCTGGAGGATTTCCTGGCGATCCCGGTCGTCCGCGGCCGCAAGACGGACAAGGAGAAATTCGCCGGCGCCGAGGCGACCTACACGATCGAAGCCCTCATGCATGACGGCAAAGCCCTGCAGTCCGGCACCAGCCACAACTTCGGCGACGGCTTCGCCCGCGCGTTCGGCATCCAGTTTGCGGACAAGGACAACCAGCTGAAGTATGTGCACCAGACCTCCTGGGGCATGACGACCCGCCTGATCGGCGCGATCATCATGGTGCACGGCGATGATTCCGGTCTGGTTCTCCCGCCGAAGGTCGCTCCGACCCAGTGCGTCGTGATCCCGATCCGCCAGAAAGCGGAGGGTGTCATGGACAAGGCGGACGAGATCAATGCAGCCTTAAAGGCTGCCGGCATCCGCGCGAAGGTGGATGACACGGACCGCAGCCCGGGCTATAAATTTGCGGACCAGGAGATGCGCGGATTCCCGATGCGCATAGAGGTCGGCCCGAAGGACATCGAGCGCGGCGAGTGCGTCCTGGTGCGCCGCGACACGCGCGAAAAGTATCAGGTTAAGATTGACAACGTTGCGGAGGAGGCCGCAAAGCTGCTCGATGTGATCCAGAAGGAGATGTTCGAGCGCGCGAAGGCATTCCGCGACGCCCATATTTACACGGCGGAAAATTATGACGAGTTCAAGGATGCCGCGGACAACAAGCCGGGCTTCATCCGCGCATACTGGTGCGGTGAGCTTGCCTGCGAGGACCAGATCAAGGCCGACACGACCTGCACGTCCCGCTGCATGGCGTTCGGCGACGATGAGGCTCCGGAAGGCTCTGTGTGCGTGTGCTGCGGCAAGCCGGCGAAGAAGCTGGTCTACTGGGGCAAGGCGTATTGATGCCGGATGATTTCTCGGAGGTGAAGGATTGAAGCTGCATCTCCCATCGGAGGTAAAATACATACTGGATGTCCTGAAGAGCCGCGGCTTTGAGGCCTACATCGTCGGAGGCTGCGTCCGGGACGCGGTCCTCGCGCGCACGCCGAACGACTGGGACATCACAACATCCGCGCGGCCGGAGGAGGTGAAAGCCGCCTTCCACCGCACGGTGGATACGGGCATCGCCCACGGCACCGTGACGGTGCTGGTGCACGATTCGGCTTTCGAGGTCACGACCTACCGGATCGACGGGGCCTACGAGGACGGACGGCATCCGTCCTCGGTCACCTTTACGCCGAACCTGGCGGATGACCTTATGCGGCGCGACTTTACGGTCAACGCGATGGCCTACAACGAGGAGGCCGGCCTTGTCGACCTCTACGGCGGCATGGACGACCTGCAGAGGAAATGCATCCGCTGTGTCGGAAACCCCGACGAGCGGTTCAATGAGGACGCCCTGCGCGTCCTTCGGGCGGTGCGCTTTTCGGCCCAGCTCGGGTTCTCGATTGAAAATGAAACCCGAAACGCCCTTCTCCGGCACGCGGAAAACTTACGGAAGATCAGCGCGGAGCGCATTCAGACGGAGCTTGTCAAGCTCCTCATTTCCCCGCACCCGGAGATGGTGAGAACCCTCTACGAGACGGGGATCACTAAAGTGATACTCCCGGAGTTTGACGCGATGATGGAGACGCCGCAGAACACGCCCTACCACATGTACAATGTGGGCGAGCACACGATAAAGACCCTTGAGGCGATCGAACCCGACCGGATCCTTCGGCTTACGATGCTGCTTCACGACATCGGGAAGCCGGCGGTCCGCTACACGGACAGCACGGGGAGGGACCATTTCAACGGGCACGGCAAGACCGGCGCCGAGATGGCTCACGGCATCCTGAAACGCCTTAAGTTTGACAACGACACGATCGCAAAGGTGGACAGGCTGATCCTGTACCACGACGTGAGACCGTTCCCGAAGCCGAAAGAGGTGCGGCGGACCATATTCCTTGTGGGGGAGGAGCTTTTCATTTCCTTCCTCAAGGTCCAGTGGGCGGACACCTGCGGCAAGAGCACCTTCAAACGGGAGGAGAGCTTTGAGCGGATCCGCGAGGTGGCGGAAGTCTACGAGGAGATCATGAAGGAAAATGCCTGCCTCTCGCTCAAGGACCTGGCGGTCAACGGGTACGATCTCATGGAGATCGGCATCTACGGGCGGGAGATCGGCGAGATCCTGAACGCGGTGCTCAAAATGGTCATCGACGAGCCGGAGAAAAATGACCGGGAAGAGCTGCTTGCCTTTGCGGCGAAGCAGCACCGGATGAACGGCGGAAAAAGCTGAAAAATAGCAAAAATAGAAGCCTTTGTCTTGACACAGGAAGTCAAATGGCCTATATATAGTAAGGCTTACCATTATAGAGGAGGAAGAGAAGATATGAACAAAGCAGAACTTACACAGGCAATCGAAGCAAAGACCGGTCTTAACAAGGATGACATCGATAAGGTCATCAAGACATTCACGGAAGTTGTCGCCGACGAGCTCGCCAAGGACGGCAAGGTCCAGCTGATCGGCTTCGGTACTTTTGAGACATCCAAGAGAGCCGCTCACGAGGGCAGAAACCCGCTGACAGGCGAGAAGATCCAGGTTCCGGCTTCCAGAAGCCCGAAATTCAAACCGGGACGCAGCCTGAAGGACCGCGTTGACGCAAAGGACTGAAGATCATACAGGCATGACCGGCCGCTTTTTCAAGTGAAGCGGCCGTGTTTTGCATTTTAGAAAGGAAACACGATGCGCCTCGATAAATATCTGAAAGTATCACGCCTGATCAAGAGACGCACGATCGCCAACGAGGCCTGCGACGCGGGCCGCGTCACCGTGAACGGCAAGATCGCGAAAGCGTCCTACGACGTGAAGGTCGGCGATATTATTGAGATCCGTTTCGGTGAGAAGGCGGTCAGGGCGGAAGTGACGGCAGTCATGGAAACCGTGAAGAAGGAAAACGCAGCGGAGATGTACCGCTATCTGTAAGGAGAGCATATGGCCGGAAAGCGCGGAAGAAAAAAAGGGATTTCGAAAAGGGCGGCAATGCGGCTCCTTGCCCTTTTTTTTGCCATCGTGCTGGCGGCGGTTCTCCTCTATGGCGGCATCCGCCTCTTCAGGGATGCGCAGACAAATGAAGAACGGATCGAATCCCTGACGGAGGAGATCCGGGATGAGTCCGCGAAGGCGGAGAGTCTGCGCAGCAAGATCGAGGAAGGTGTGACGGAATCCTACGTAAAGGAGGAGGCCCGCAGGACAGGACTTGCAGAGTCCGGCGACACGATTTACCGGGTTGAGCCGCAAAGGTAACGGCGGAGGAGTCACATGCTTTCAAAGATCAGAAAATTTGCAGACGAAAATAAACTTCTATTGCGCGGAGACAGAATCGTTGCCGGAATTTCGGGCGGTGCTGATTCTACCGCGCTTTTTTATGTGCTTGTAACGCTCAGGGAGGAGCGCGGGTTTTCATTTTCGGTGCTGCACGTCCATCACGGGATCCGCGGGGCGGAGGCCGACCGGGACGAGGCATTTGTGCTTGCGCTGGCCCGGAAATACGACGTCCCGGCGCGGTCGGTGCGGATCAATGTCCCGGAGGAGGCAAAAAAGATGGGTCTCGGGCTCGAGGAGGCCGGCCGGATCCTCCGCCGGAAGGCGCTGCTTGACGAGACGGACTGCCTTCACGCAAACCGCATCGCGCTCGCCCATCACCGGGACGACCTTGCGGAGACCGTGCTCATGAACCTCGCCCGGGGGACCGGGCTTGCCGGCATCGCCGGCATAAGGCCCGTATCGGGGCTCTTTATCCGGCCGATTCTCTGTGTCTCCCGGGGGGAGATCGAGGCGTACCTTGCGGACATCGGCGCCGCCTTCGTGACGGATTCGACAAACGCGGAAAATGAATACACGAGAAACCGCGTGCGGAACGAGATCCTGCCGGCCCTTGAAAAGTACGTGAATCCGAAAGCGGGGGAGCACATCGCCCGGGCAGCGGAGGAGGCCGCGCAGGCGTACGCGTACATGGAACGGCACGCTCTTAAGAGATACCGGGCAGAGGCCCGGATCCGGACGGACGCGGAGGGAGAGCGCGAGGTGCTTCTCCCGGAGGAGCTTATTGCGGGGGAAGATGCGCTCATTGCGGGGCTTTGCGTTCGGTTTTCATTTTCGGAGATCACGGGGACGCTCAAGGACATCACCCGGGAGCATGCAGAGAGCGTTCTTGCGCTCTTTTTAAGGGAAAACGGGAAGGAGGTCCATCTTCCCTACGGCCTTCGCGCGCTCAGGGTGCCGGAGGGAGTCCTGGTGGGGAAGCTGAAAAAGGAAGAGCCGGCTTCCCTTGAGATCCCTCTGCCGGTTCCGGGACATGTCCGGGCGGGCGAGTGGACGTTTTATGCGGATTTTGTGCCGCAAACTGCTCAAATCCCTGAAGAAAAAAAGTATACGAAATGGATCGATTATGATAAAATAAAGGGTAATCCTGCGGTCAGGACGAGGAGGAACGGCGATTATATCGTGATCCACCCGGACGGCAGGAAAAAAACGATCTCAAATCTGATGACGGACAGTAAACTTCGGCGCAGCGAAAGAGACCGGCTGCCGCTGGTCGTGCTCGGGCAGGAGGTGCTTCTCGTCCCGGGTGTACGCACGGGAGAGTCCCTGCGGGTCGATGACGGAACGGTGCGGGTGCTGCGCATCAGTGCGAAAAAAGACGGAAAGGAAGAGACAAATGAGTGAAAAAATCAGAGTCATGATCACAGAAGAGGAAATCGACAGAAGAACCAGGGAGATCGCCGAGATGATCACCCGCGATTATGCCGGCAAGACCGTGCATATGGTGACGGTGCTGAAGGGCGGCGTCTACTTTATGACGATGCTCTCGAAGCGCATCGCCGAGAGCGTTCCCGTTGAGCTTGACTTCATGTCCGTTTCGAGCTACGGGGCTGACACGAAATCTTCCGGCGTCGTCAGGATCGTCAAGGACCTGGATGAGCCGCTTCTCGGCAAGGACGTGCTTGTCGTCGAGGATATCATCGACTCCGGCAGGACCCTCTATTACCTTCTCGACATGCTGAAAGGCCGCCAGCCCGCGTCGCTTAAGCTCTGCACGCTTCTCGACAAGCCGGACCGGCGCGTGAGGGACGTGAAGGTCGACTATACCGGCTTTGAGATCGAGGATCGGTTTGTCGTCGGCTGCGGCATGGACTATGCCCAGAAATACAGGAACCTTCCCTACATCGGGGAGGTGGTTTTTGAAGAGGAGAAATCATGAGGAGCCCCGGAAGAAGTCTGCTCGTATACTTCATCATCATCGCTGCGATGCTGAGCATGTACTACTATGTCTCCCACAGCAGGAACTCAAGGGAGACGTTTACCTACAATACCTTTGAGGCGGCGCTCAAAGAGGATAAGGTGGAGGAGGTCAACATCCGTCCGAGCGCCGGAAGCGCCGCGGGCGAGGTGATCGTCATGCTGAAGGACGACACCGTACATTCCTTCTATGTCACCGACGTGACGGAGGCGGATGCGCTGGCGAGAAGCTATCCGGATGTGGTGGTGAATGTCGGCAGTGTGCCCCAGTCGAGCACATTTGCGACCATGATCCTTCCGATCATCCTCGTCGCGGCTCTCATGATCTTCTTCTTTGTCATGATGAACCGACAGGCGGGAGGAGGCGGTGCCAATGCCCAGATGATGAATTTCGGAAAAAGCCGGGCGCGCATGACGACCGGGCAGGAGCAGAGCATCACGTTTAAGGATGTGGCCGGCCTCGTGGAGGAGAAGCAGGAGCTGGAGGAGATCGTCGATTTCCTGAAGGATCCCGCCCGCTACACATCGGTCGGCGCCAGGATCCCCAAGGGTGTTATCCTGGTCGGCTCGCCGGGCACCGGCAAGACCCTGCTTGCCAAGGCGGTTGCCGGGGAGGCGGGCGTTCCGTTCTTCTCGATTTCCGGCTCGGACTTCGTGGAGATGTTCGTCGGCGTCGGCGCATCCCGCGTCAGGGACCTCTTTGAGGATGCGAAGAAAAACGCTCCCTGCATCGTCTTCATCGACGAGATCGACGCGGTTGCCCGCCGGAGAGGCGCAGGCCTCGGCGGCGGCCACGATGAGAGAGAGCAGACCTTAAACCAGCTGCTGGTCGAGATGGACGGCTTCGGCGTGAATGAGGGCATCATCGTCCTCGCCGCGACGAACCGTGTCGATATCCTCGATCCGGCGATCCTGCGCCCGGGCCGCTTTGACCGCAAGGTCGCGGTGGGCATGCCGGATGTGAAGGGCCGCGAGGAGATCCTCAAGGTCCATGCGAAAAATAAACCCCTGGGCGACGACGTGGATCTTTCCCAGATCGCCCAGACGACGGCCGGATTCTCCGGCGCGGATCTCGAAAATCTCCTCAACGAGGCGGCCATCAGCGCCGCGAGAGGCGGGCGGACCTATCTTCTGCAGTCGGACATCCAGCAGGCCTTCGTCAAGGTCGGCATCGGCGCCGAGAAGCGGAGCAAGGTGATGTCCAGGAAGGACAAGGAGATCACGGCCTACCACGAGTCCGGACACGCGATCCTCTTCCATGTGCTCCCGCACGTGGGCCCCGTGTACTCGGTCTCCATCATTCCGACCGGCATGGGCGCGGCGGGCTACACGATGCCGCTTCCGGAGCGGGATGAGATCTTCAACACCCGCGGGAAGATGCTCGAGAACATCATGGTGGATCTCGGCGGCCGCATCGCGGAGGAGCTCGTCTTCGACGACATCACGACCGGTGCTTCCCAGGATATCAAGCAGGCGACGGCGCTTGCCCGCGCGATGGTGACGAGGTACGGCATGTCCGCCCGGATGGGTCTCATTTCCTATGACAACGATTCCGAGGAAGTCTTCATCGGCCGCGACTTCGAGCGCACAAAGTCCTACAGTGAGCGCACGGCGGACGATATCGACGCGGAAGTGAAGGCCATCATCGACAAGTGCTACAAGGAAGCACGCGAGATCATTCTCGCCCACCGGGATGTGCTGGACGCCTCCGCCGCGCTTCTTCTTGAGAAGGAGAAGATCGGCCGGGAGGAATTCGAGGCTCTGTTCGACGGTGCTCAGGCTGTCGCGGCCTCTGAACCGGAAACTGCAAAAATCGGAGAAATCTGACATGAGTGACATTAACGATATCATGAATAAAATGCGGTATGTCTCGCTGATGCGGCCGATCTTCAGGAAACGGGCCGTTTTCAGCGACGAGACCGCATCCTACCGGGATCCGGTGTGCCCGAAGCCGGGCGAGGACGTGAAGATCAGGCTGAGGACGCTGAAGAACAACGTGGACGGGGTCTACTTTATCAGCGGCAACATGCGCGAGCCGATGAAGGCCGCCTACGCGCGGAACGGCTTTGATTATTACGAGGTGACGATCCCGGTCGGCGAGGCGCCGATCCTCTACTATTTCGAGCTGCGGGTCGAGGAGCTGGTCCTCTACTACAACAAGATGGGCATCACCCGCGACCTGACCGCGAGAAACGCCTTCCGCATTACGCCGGGCTTTTCGACGCCGGACTGGTCCCACGGGGCGGTCATGTACCAGATCTATACGGACCGCTTCCGCAACGGAAATCCGTCAAATGACGTTCTCTCCGGCGAATACAGCTATCTGAACGAGCATGTAAACAAGGTGGAGGACTGGAACCGCCCGCCCGAGAACATGGACGTCCGGAATTTCTACGGAGGAGACCTTCAGGGCATCCTGGAGAAGCTCGATTACCTTGAGGATCTCGGGGTGGAAGTTCTCTACCTCAACCCGATCTTCGTCTCACCCTCCAATCACAAGTATGATATCCAGGACTACGACCATGTCGATCCGCATTTCGGCGTGATCGTGAAGGACGAGGGGGACTGCTTAAGCTGGGAGGACCAGGACAACAGCCGAGCCTTACGCTACATCACGCGCGTTACGTCGCCGGAGAATCTGGCCGCCTCGGACGAGCTTCTGGCACAGCTCTCGGCGGAGGTTCACAGGAGAGGCATGCGCCTCATCCTGGACGGCGTGTTCAACCACTGCGGATCCTTCAACAAGTGGCTGGACCGGGAGCGCATCTACGAAAAGCAGCCCGGCTACGAGAAGGGCGCGTTCATAGCCAAGGACAGCCCCTATCATTCATTTTTCAAATTCAACAACGAACACGCCTGGCCCTACAACGAGTTCTACGAGGGCTGGTGGGGCCATGCGACCCTGCCGAAGCTCAACTACGAGGAGAGCCGGGAGCTCTTCGACTATATCATCGGCGTCGGCAGAAAATGGACCGCGCCGCCCTACTCGGTCGACGGCTGGCGGCTCGATGTGGCGGCCGACCTCGGGCACAGCGTGGAGTACAACCACCATTTCTGGAAGGAGTTCCGGAAGGCGGTCAAGGAAGTCAACCCGGACGCGATCGTTCTGGCTGAGCACTACGGCGACGCCGGCGACTGGCTGCTGGGCGACCAGTGGGACACCGTCATGAACTATGACGCGTTCATGGAGCCCGTCTCCTGGTTCCTGACCGGCATGGAGAAGCACAGCGATGAGTTCAGGGCGGAGCTTCTGGGCAACGGAGAGTCCTTTGAGAGCGCGATGCGCTACCATATGGCCAGCTTCATGGGCCCGTCGCTTCTGTCCGCGATGAACGAGCTCGACAATCATGATCATTCGCGGTTCCTGACCCGCACCAACCAGAAGGTCGGCCGGGTGGACTATCTCGGCTCGGCGGCTGCCGGCGAGGGAATACGGCCCTACGTGTTCCGCGAGGCGATCGTGATCCAGATGACCTTCGTCGGTGCGCCGACGCTCTATTATGGGGATGAGGCGGGCGTTGTCGGCTTTACGGACCCGGACAACCGCCGGACATATCCGTGGGGAAATGAAGACCGCGAGATCCTTTCATTTTACAAGGAGGCGATTAAGCTTCACAAATCCTCCCGGGTGTTCCGCGAGGGCTCGATCAAGAGCCTGTGCGCGGCTTATCAGACGATCGCCTACGGCCGGTTCGACGAGAACGAGCAGTTCATCGTCGCGGTGAATGCGGGAGAGGATCCGATCCCGGTGGAGATCCCGGTCTGGGAGACCGGCATCACCCAGAACGAAAACATCTATATTGAGGAGGTCCTTGTGACGGACAGGGACGGCTATTCCACGGAGAGACGGAAGCGTCTGGTGACCGGAGGGATCCTGACGCTGGATCTTCGGCCCTTTGAGGCGGTCGTTCTTCATCATTCCTCAAATGAAACACGGTAATGATGACGCTCACAGTTGAAATACCGGATATAAGTGTGGTATAGTTACAGATATCTGTGATACGGGAAGACATGAGGTCTTCAATATAGAGGAGGATGTGTATGAGAAAGAAGTTGTTTGCCGGACTTATGGCGGCAGTCCTGGCTCTTTCGGCCTGCGGGGGCGGCGCCGGCAGCCGCGCGGAGGATCCGGCAGCGGAATCTGCGGCAGAGGGAACCCCGGTGACGGAGGATACGATCGAGAGCGCGGGAGTCAGTGCGTTTATAAAACTTCCGGAGTATAAGGGAATCGAGCTGACCCGCCAGACGGATCCGGTCACGGACGAGGAGCTTAACGAGGCGTACCAGAAGGACCTCAACACCTACAGGATCGGCGTTCCGGATCTGGAGATCCAGGACCTCTTCTGGGTCGAGATGGATTATGCGGGAACGATCGACGGACAGCCGTTTGAAGGCAGCGCGGCCAACAACTACGCGCTGAAGATCGGGACGGGCATGTTCCCGACCGAGTTCGAGGCACAGCTCATCGGCCACAAGCAGGGCGAGCAGGTGAGCATCACCGTCACATTCCCGGAGGATTACACCAACCGGGAAATCGCGGGCAAGACAGCCGTCTACGATGTGAATATCCTGAAGGTCAGCGTTGCGCTCGGCGAGCCGACGCAGGACTGGCTGAACATCTACTTCGGCGGCATCTCGCTCGATGAGTATACGGCTCAGAAGCGGGAGGAGATCGCGGCGACCAAGACCTCCGATTCCGACAGCGAGCTCATGACGGACGCCTGGTACAAGGTATACGATCAGGCGGAAGTTATTCAGTATCCGAAGGACCTTCTCGACACCTGGATCAAGTACAGCGAGGACACCTACGCGAGATACGCGGCCAACTACAACATGACCTACGAGAAGTTCCTCGAGGAGTACGGGGTCTCTGATGCCAGCATCGAGCGGAACGCGAAGGAGTATTCCAAGACCTGGATGGTGGCGACCGCCATCATGCAGAATGAAGGGATTCTTCCGGGCGGCGAGGTCTACAACGCAAAGCGCAGCGAGCTCCTGAAGGGTTCGGGCTATCCGTCCGAGGATGCGGCGACCGCAGCCGGCATCACCGAGGAGAATATCGACATGACGACCCGCTATTATCTGGCTTCCCAGATCATTTTCGACAATGCGGTGTTCACGGACGGCTCTTCCCAGGGCTGAATAAGGAAAATAAAGTGATGACGGTCGCGCCGGATGCAAAAATGCTTCCGGCGCGGATTATTTTTATTTGACATAGTGTGTATAACACACTATAATAAATACCGCAATACAATGTGACACACGGCATTCCGTGGGGATACCAGTATACTGGGGAGTATACTTGTCATAGATGAGGGGATTGCCATGGGAAGGGAGACGGCGGAAGTCTCTTACAGGATGGAGATGCGGCGCGGCACGATCGTGCTTGCCGTCATGTGCCTCCTCGACGAGCCGAAATACGGATACAGTCTTGCGGATGAACTGGCAAAGAAGGGTCTGCCGGTTGATACAAACACGCTCTATCCGCTTCTCCGGCGCCTTTCTTCCCAGGGAATCCTCGCTGACACATGGGAGCTTCATGACAACAAGCCGAGAAAGTACTATGTGCTGACGGAGGAGGGGAAAATCATGCGGGAGGAGCTGATCCGCCAGTGGCGGGAGCTCTCCGTTTCCATGAACAAAATGCCGGGAGTGTCTGACACTGCCGGCCAAAACCCACTTGACAAATAAAAGGATTGTGGCAAAATAGAATGCGTTTAATCGATTGATTTTTCGGCAGTAAGGAGGAACATACCATGAGAAAAAAAGAGCCCGTCAAGATCGCTCTGATCACAGGCTATCTCGGAGCAGGCAAGACGACCCTGCTGAACCATATCTTAAGCAACGACGAAGGGATCCGCGCGGCGGTTATCGTCAATGACATCGGCGAGGTCAACGTTGACGCCGAGCTGATCGCCAAGGGCGGCGTTGTCACACAGGAGAACAGCAACCTGGTCCCGCTGACCAACGGCTGCATCTGCTGCACCCTTCGCGACGACCTGGCCACCCAGCTTCGCGACCTTGCGAAGACCGGCAAATTTGACTACATCATCATCGAGGCTTCCGGCATCTGCGAGCCGATCCCGATCGCCCAGACGATCGCGGATATCTGCGAGGAGAGCACGGAGGACGGCCTTCCGATGATGCTCGACAACATCATCGCGGTCGTCGACTGCGCCCGCATGCACGACGAGTTTGAGGACGGCAGAAGCCTCCTCAAGGACTCCTACGAGGAGGAGGACATCGAGAACCTGCTCATCCAGCAGCTCGAGTTCTGCAACACGGTTCTCCTGAACAAAGTCGACACGGTCGACGAGTACCAGCTCGGCGAGCTCAAGGCGATCGTCAAGAGCCTCCAGACCAAGGCGGTCATCATCGAGGCCAACTACGCGAAGGTCAAGATCGCGGACGTCCTCAACACGGGCCGTTTCGACCTTGAGAGCTCCATGGAGTCCGCAGGCTGGATCGAGGCGATCCAGAACGCCGACATTGAGGAGCATGATCACGATGACGATGATGATGACGATGACGATGATGATGACGATGAGGATGAGCACGAGCATCATCACCATCACGACGATGACGACGATGAGGACGAGCATGAGCATCATCATCACCATCACGATGATGACGATGACGACGATGACGATGATGACGATGATGACCACCACGAGGAGCATCACGGCCACGGCCATCACCACCACCATCATCACCATCACCACAACGCGGACGTCTCCTACCAGGTCGAGGAGTACGGTATCGGCTCCTTCGTATATTTCCGCCGCCGTCCGTTCGACCGCGACAAGCTGGTCAGCCTCGCGGAGAAATGGCCGCGCTCCATCATCCGCTGCAAGGGCATGGTCTGGTACAAGCAGGATCCGTCGATGTCCTACATCTTCGAGCAGGCAGGCCATCTGATCCAGGAAATGCAGAGCGGACGCTTCCTCGCCTCCGCAGATCAGGCTTCCATCGAGCGCGTGCTCGCCAAGTATCCGGAAGTCCGCAAGATGTGGGACGAGAAGTACGGCGACCGCATGCAGAAGCTTGTCTTCATCGGCCAGAATATGGACCGCAAGGAGATCGAGCGGGAGCTGGATGAGTGCCTGGTGGATTGATATAAGATAGACGCAGCCGGGGACGGTTTACACTGACCGAAACCGGGGACGGTTCTGCATACAAAAAACGGTTCTCATACAGAGAACCGTTTTTTTGTGTGCGAGAACCGTCCCGCTTTCGTTACTTCTCGAGGCGGGACCTGATGAAGTCGCCGACCTCCGCCGGCTCGATCCCGAGGACGTAGCCGAACTCTCCGAAGAGGATCCGCTCCGCCTCGCGGAAGATCCGCTCGTCGGCGCTGTGGAACTTCTTGCCGGTGCGCATCTTCTCGGTCTGCTTGGTCTTTAAGGTGTGGACGAGCCGCATCATCTCCCGGTGATCGCAGCGGGAGAGAATGGAACTGAAGGACTCGAGGCGGGCTTTGTCATTTTCAATCCAGACGGACTCGGCCTCGGGGATCTCATCGATCACGGAGAGGACCTCCTCCTTGTCGGGAAGCCCGCGCACCTTGGCGCCGTTTCCCTCAATCGGAACAAAGATTTTGGATTTACGGTCATAGACCGGTTCGAGAACATAATACTGTCTGATTCCCAGACTTGCGAGGTCCCGCTCAATGATGGATGTTACGGTGCATACCCCTTCCGGGACGTGTACGACGGCGTCGTTGATTGCGATTTTTTCCATGGCTGTATCCTCTTTTATCAGATGTCTTTTGTCCGTCGAAAATTTTCCTACCTATATTATAACACGAAGGGAAAGTTAACGTAAAATCGAAAAAAACAGCGAATTTCACGTAAAAATTGTGTAAAACGACAATGAAAACGGCGCATTCACCGCAATTTTAGGATGAATACGCCGCTTTTTAAAATTATTTATGCACTTACGGGAGAAGACAGGTGAAAGAAATCACGCCGTTTGCCCAGGACACTCCGATCGAACCGTCGTACTGGCGGACGATGCTCTCAGCGATCGAGAGACCGATTCCGTAGCCGCCCTTCTCCGTGTTGTGGGAGGCGTCCTCCCGGTAGAAGCGCTCGAAGAAGCGGTTGTAGTCGACCCCGGCTCCGTCCTTGTAATCGTTCGAGACGGTCAGGCGAGCGGACTTGCCTTTCCTGTCGAGGTGCACCGTGACGGTGCCGCCCGCATCGCAGTACTTGATCGCGTTGTCGATGAGGAGGGAGGAGAGCTGCCGCATGGCGGCCTCGTCCGCGATGATGGAGATGCCTTCCGCGACCTCTCTGACCAGTTTCTTGCCGTCCGAGGAGGCGACGGGTTCGAAGGTGTCCGCCGTCTCGAGGACGCTCTTTGAGAGGGAGAAGGAGGACATCTGGGACTTGTCGGCCCGCTCCTCCGCCCGCGCGATCTGCACAAGGTTCGCGATGAGACCGCTCATGCGGTCCACCTGGCGCATGGTCGAGGCGGTCCATTCATTTTCCCCTCCCATCATCTCGAGGACCTCCGTGTTGGCCCGTATGACCGCGAGAGGGGTCTTCAGCTCGTGGCTCGCGTTGGTGATGAACTGCTTCTGCCGCTCGATCGCCCGGAGCTCGGGGCGGATCACCGAGTAGGAGAAGAGGTTGACCGGCCAGAAGACAATGAGCATGCCGCCGAAGCAGATGATGAGGGAGGCGTAGAGGACACGGAGGATGACCGTGACCTGGGTGGTGCAGTCGACGAAGACGACGATGGCGCTGCCGTCCGCATTTTCCCGGACCATGTAGTAGAAGACATTGTAGTTCCCGAACTTGATGAAACGGCGGCGGACCGTGCGTGCAAGCTCCTCGGCCTGGTCCTCCTCGACGGAGGAGATGTGGCCGGTCTTGACGGCGGACACCGCATCGTCCGCATCGAACAGCACGGCGAAGTAGCGGGTGGCGTAGCGGAACTCGGGGTAGAGGCTCTCGTTTATGAGGCCGTGGCCGAACACGGAGAATAGCGAGAGGTCTATGTCGCTTCCGTCTTCGCGGCCGCCTTCGCTTTCGGATGAGCCGCTGCCGATCTCGGGGAGATCGCCGTCGTTGTCGCAGAGGTAATTGAGGACCTCGCGGATCTGCCGGCGCGTGCTTATGAGGTTTGCGACGTTGATGAAACCGGAAATGAAGATCACGACCGCCGCAATCGAGGCCATCGCGATCAGGACAAATTTTCTTCTGAGTTTTTTGATGGACTGGCTGTTCATGCTTTTGTGAGACGGAAGCTCCCTCCGCGGTTTCCTTCGATGCGCACATTTGCGTCGACGGCCTTAAGCTTGCCTCTTAAGTAGGAAATGTAGAGATAGACAGTATCCGCACCGGCGTCCGGCTCGCCGGCCCAGAGCCGGCTTAAAATAAACTCCGTGGACAGCTCTTTGTCGGGATTCGAGATGAGCAGGCGCATGAGCTCGAACTCCTTCATGGAGAGGCGGACGGAATTCTCGGCCGCAAGCTCAAGGCTCTCCGAGCGGAGGGAAAGGCCCTCGAAATGAAGCTCCTCCGCGCTGTAGCGGGTGCGGCGGCGCAGCATCGAGCGGATGCGGGCGAGCAGCTCCTTCATCGCGAAGGGCTTGGTCAGGTAGTCGTCCGCGCCGGCATCGAGCCCGCTGACCCGGTCGTCCACCTCGGCCTTGGCGGTGAGTAGCAGGACGGGAGTCGAGTCGTTCATTTTCCGAAGGGTGGTGAGCACCTCGATCCCGGAGACCTTCGGCATCATGATGTCGAGGATGATCCCGTCGTAGCTTCCCGCGGTGAGAAATGAAAGAGCCTCCTCACCGTCATAGGCGGAGTCCACTTCGAAGCCCTCGTGCTTTAAAATGGCTGTGACCGCGCGGTTTAAGTCCCGCGTGTCCTCGGCGAGCAGAAGTTTCATTTACGCGCCCTCCTCGAGAATCATGTCCCGGATCGTCTGCATGGAGAGATCGGTGGAGGCGAGTTCGTCCGCGCAGCGCTTGAGCTCGGAGGTGAGGAGCGGCAGGTTGCCGTTCACCTGCTTCTTGTAGCGCATGTGGTGTTCGAGGGCCGCCCAGACGTCCATGGAGATCGTCCGAAGCTGGATCTCGGCGTAGAAGCCGTTGTCGGACTTAAGGATCATGTGGAGGCTGCGGTAGCCGTTGGGTTTGCATTTTTTGATATAATCCTTCTCATCCACGACAGTAAAGCCCGGAATCGCGGTCAGGCGGTCCCGGATCGTGTAGACGTCGTCGATGAAGGAGCAGACGACGCGGATCCCGATGGCGTCGTGGATGTCCGCGAGGGCGGAGTGCTCGGTTTCGGGCAGGCCCTTGCGGCGGCATTTTTCGCGCATGCTCTCCTCGGATTTGATGCGGGAGAGGAGGTGCTCGACGGGGTCGGAACCGGTCTTTTCGGTGAGCTCCTGCCGGACAGCGGTGATCTCGGTGAGGATCGTGTTCATGGTATTGGTCAGTTCCGGAAGATGGGAACCGTAAATGCTTGTCTCAGACATGGTAAAACTCCTTTATTTGGTACTGCTATTATACACGGGTTTTGTGAAGAATTGATAAACAAATGAGAAAAATTGGGGTAAAATTTGATGAAGTGCGCCCGTAACGTGGTATAATCTCCTTAAGTAAACCCACGGAGGCAACCTCATGAAATTTCTGCACATCGCTGACCTTCACTTCGGAAAAACCATACACGGCGTCTCGCTCATCGAAAGCGGCGACCAGCCCGCATGGGCGGACCGCTTCCTTGCGCTCGCCGAGGACTTAAGACCGGACGCGGTTCTCATCGCCGGGGACGTCTACGACCGCTCGAGCCCCTCGGGGGACGCGGTGGAGCTTCTCTCCCGCTTCCTGACCGGACTCGTGAACCTGGGCATCCCCGTCCTTATGATCGCCGGGAACCATGACTCCGGGCAGCGGCTCTCCTTCGGGGGCGAGCTGCTCGCCAGAGCGAACCTGCACATCGCGGGAGGCCTTGGAAAGGGGGGCAGTATCCCCCGCGTGACACTGCGGGATGAATTCGGTCCCGTGAATTTCTATCTTATGCCCTACATCTTCCCCGCGCTGGCCCAGGAGGCGCTTGGCGATGCCGAGATCCGCGACTACGACACTGCGGTCCGCCGCCTTCTCGCGGCCCAGGATATCCATACGGGCGAGCGGAATGTGATCCTCGCCCATCAGAATGTGACCGAAAGCGGCGTCGAGCACGAGCAGGGAGGCTCGGAATCCATGGTCGGCGGGCTCGGACAGGTCGATTACACGGCCTTTGATATGTTCGACTACGCGGCGCTCGGGCACATTCACGCGGCCTACCCGGTCGGAAGGCCCGAAGTCCGCTTTGCGGGGTCGCCGCTCTGTTATCATTTTAATGAGACGAAGCAGGCGAAAAAGGGCCCGCTGCTTGTCACGATGGGCGAAAAAGGCAAAGAGCTTACTATAGAGACCCTTGCGGTCGAGCCCCTGCATCCCATGCGGGAAATGAAGGGCCCCTACGAGGAACTGCGGGACGAGCTCCTCTCCTCGGAGGCGCGCGGGGAGTACCTGCGGATCGTCGTGACCGACCAGAGGATCACACCGGAGACGGCGAGTTTCCTTCGAAGCTCCGCGGAGGCGAAGGAGAGCGTGCTCATGGAGCTTACGTCGGAATTCAGCGAATTTTCGGGGACGGCCGGAGCCGCCGAGATGGAGGAGATCCGGGAGCGCTCCCTCACGGAGCTCTTCTCGGGTTTCTACGCCGAGCGGAGCGGCGGAGCCGAGATCGATGAGGGAGATCTTCATTTTCTGAAATGCGCGGAAGAGCTGGCGGAGCGCGCGGACATAAATGAAAAGCCCTCGGATGCGGACGTCCTGAGGCTGCTAGGTGAACTCATCGGGAAGGAGGCGGAAGTATGAGACCGATCAGACTGACCATGACTGCGTTCGGCTCCTACGCCGACACCACGGAGATTCCGTTCTCCGACCTTAAAAACGGGCTGTTTCTGGTTACCGGGGATACGGGAGCCGGCAAGACAACGATCTTCGACGCGATCGTCTTTGCGCTCTACGGAGAGCTGTGCGGGGCGGAGCGTGAGGACCGGAAGCCCGAGATGATGCACTCGGACTTTGTGGAGAAATCGACCGATACGGTGGTGACCCTTGTCTTCTCGGAAGGCGGGAAGGAATATAAGGCCGAGAGGACAATCCATTTCCAGAAAAAGCGCGGGACGGAAGGCGGCTACGGGGCGCCGAAGATCAGCGCGATCTTGAGCGAACCCGGCAAGGACCCGATCCAGGGGGCCACGGCGGTCACGAACCGGGTCCGTGAGCTTCTCGGGATGGATGCGGACCAGTTCCGCAAGATCGTCATGCTGGCTCAGGGGGAGTTCAACAAGTTCCTGAAGGCCGGAAGCGATGATAAAAATAAGATCCTCCGGGAGCTCTTTGACAACCGCCTCTACGAATACTACACGGAGCTGCTTAAGGCCGCCAAGGAGAAGCTGAAAAATGCCCGGGCGGACCGGAGCCGGGAGATTGAAGACACGCTCGCAAAGTTTTTTAATATGCCGGAGGAGTTCACGAACGAACAAAGGCTCCTGTTTCATTCCGGGCACCCCAACCTGTGCGGGAACCTTGAAAAACTGATCGGGGAGGAGGAGGCTGCGGCGGAGAAGCTCTCCGCAGAGGCGGAGGCCGCCCAGGAGGCGCTGAATGCCCTGAATCAGAAGCAGGGCGCGGCGGCAGAGCTGGGCCGCCGGTTCGATGAGCTTAAGGAGAAAGATGAACACCTCGCCGAGCTTGAGGGGCAGAAAGCTGACTTTGAGGCGCGGAGGGCTGCGCTTAGCCTTGCGGAGGCGGCGCTCCACAGAGCGCTTCCGGTGATCCGGGAGAAGAAACTGGCGGATAAAGCGTTTGCGGACAACGAGGCCCGGATTCAGAGCCTGACAAGGAGCCTTGAGGAGCTCCTTGCGGTGAGAGAAACCGCCCGGGCCGAAAAGGACGGAGATGCGGAGCATAAAAAGAGGGCGGAAGCGCTGCGCGGCATGATCGGGCAGATCAAAGAGCAGCTGCCGCTCTACGACGAGCTGGATGAGGTGCGGGCCGCAAAAAGTAAGAGCCTTGCCTTTGCGGAGAAAGCGGGGAAGGAAATTGCAGCAAAGACAGTGAACGTCGAAAAGACGGAGGCCTATATAAGGGAGCACAAAGAGAAGCTGGAGGCTCTCTACGGGATCGACGGACTTGTCTCCGAGAGCAAAGCGGCGGCCGAAAAGGCGGAAGACGCGCGAGTGCGCTTTGCCGGCAGGGGCAGCATTCTTGATAAGCTTAGAGATATCGGCACCCGCGAAAAGAGCCTCGCGGAGGCGAGAGCGGCCCGCCAAACTGCGGCCCTGACCGCCTCGGAGAAGATGGCTGCCTACAACAGCGTTTACCAGCGCTTTATCTCCGGGCAGGCGGGAATCCTCGCCGAAGAGCTGCGCACAAAGATCGAGCGGGACGGAAGCACGCCGTGCCCGGTCTGCGGGGCCCTGCGGCACAGGGAGGATGTTTGGCATTTTGCCGTAAAGGGCGAGGATATTCCGGATCAGGAGGCGGTGGAAACCGCAAAAGCCGGGTATGAGACAGCTGAGAAAAAGCGGGCTGAGGCGGACAGAGAGGTCGGGAGCCTCGAGGCGGATATTGACGGGAGAAAGGCAGCCGTTCTTGAAGCCGCGGAAGCTCTCTTTAATGAAGAAATGTCCTATGAGACGCTCGCATCCCGGGAGTATCTGGCGGAAAAGCAGGCGGCGCTTAACGCAGCGGCAGAAAAAACGAAGGTCGCTTATCGTGCGGCCCTTGCCTCGCAGGAAGAGCGAAACAGGCTGAAAGACGAGGCGGAGAAGGCTGAGGCGGAACTTCCGAAGCTGAGGGAGGCAATCCGGCAGGCGGAAGGCAGGAAAGCGGATGGGAGCAGCGCAGCGGCGGCCGCCGGGGCAAGGGAAGAGAGCCTCAAAGCTCAGCTCCTCCACGCTGACAGGGACGAGGCCGGGCGCGTGATGCGGCAGCTTTCGGAGGAGGAGAAGATACTTTCCGATGCGGTCCGCCGGCATGAGGCGGCCTTTGAGGAGGCTGAGAAGCAATATGCGGACGCCCGGGGGCAGCTGACCGCGAGGGAGGACCAGAGGAAAGCGCTGAAGGAGAGCCTTGCGAGGGCGGAAGAGCATCTTTCAGGGGTTCTTTCAGACCTTCATTTTCCGGATGAGGCAGCGGTCCTCGCCGCGCTCCCGCCCGTCAGGGAGGACCGGCAGGAGCGGTGGCTCAAGGATGAGCGCAGGGCGATCACGGAGTATGAAAACGACTGCACCAACACCGCCGGGCGGATCCGGGAACTTGCGGAAGCCCTCGCCGGCAAGGAGCGGACCGATCTTGAGGCTCTCTCCGAGGAGATCGATGCGGCAGGAGAGCTGCTGGCTCGGAAAAACGAGGAGAAGAACAGGAAGAGCCTGCTCGTCACCAACCATCAGATGACGCTTAAGCGGGTCAGGGCGCATAAAAACTATCTCGACAGGACGGAAGAGGCCTTTAAGCGCGTAAACCGCCTGGGGAGCCTCGCCGAGGGCGAAAAGTCGGAGGGCGGCAAGATCAGCTTCGACCGGTATGTCATCGGAGCGGTGTTCCGGGAGATCCTTCAGATGGCCAACCGGCGGCTCGACATCATGAGCGGCGGCAAGTACAGGCTCATCTATAAGAGCGGCGTAAAGCGAACCAATTCGGAAGCGGGGCTTGAGATCTCCGTTCTCGACCTTTCGACCGGCAGGGAGCGGGATTCCAACAGTCTTTCGGGCGGGGAGTCATTTTTCACATCGCTCGCCCTCGCTCTCGGCCTCTCGGACGTCGTGCAGAACCACGCGGGTGGCCGGCGGCTTGAGACCCTCTTCGTCGATGAGGGCTTCGGGACCCTCTCCGATGACGTGCTGGACCTCGCGCTGAGTGTGCTGAAGAGCCTGTCGGAGGGGAACCGCATGGTGGGTCTCATTTCCCATGTGGACAAGCTGAACGAGAGCATACCGCAGAAAATACATGTAAAGAACGGAAAGAGGGGAAGCACCATCAGGGTGGAGACGGCCTGAAGGCCCGGGCACATATAAAGGAGTAACAAGATGCAGCAGATCACCAAAATCGTCATCACGGGCGGGCCCTGCGCGGGCAAGACGACCGCCATGAGCTGGATTCAGAATTATTTTACGAGAAAGGGCTATGTCGTCCTTTTCATCCCGGAGACGGCGACCGAACTCATCAGCGGCGGCGTCGCCCCGTGGACCTGCGGGACCAACTTTGACTACCAGGTCTGCCAGATGGGCCTACAGAACTTCAAGGAGGAGACCTTCATGCGGGCAGCGCGGACCATGCCGGAGGAGCGGATCCTCATCGTGTGCGACAGGGGCCAGTTCGACAACAAGGCCTATATGACCGATGCGGAGTTCGCCCGGATCGCGGAGCGGATGGGCTTCACGGAGGAGGAGCTGTACGCCCGGTACGACGCGGTCTTCCACCTCGTGACCGCGGCCAACGGCGCGAGGGAGTACTATACCCTCGCCAACAACGAGGCGCGCTATGAGACGGCAGAGCAGGCGGTGGCGCTCGACAACGCGCTCATCCGGTGCTGGTCCGGCCACAAAAGGCTCTCCGTGATCGGCAATTCGATGGGGTTTGAGGAGAAAATGAAGACCCTGATCCGGGAGATCTCGGACTTCCTGGGCGAGAAGGAGCCCGCGACGGTCAAGCGCAAGTTCCTGATTGCCTATCCGGATGTCTCGGTGTTTGAAAATGACGAGCAATGCCACAAGGTGGAAGTTGTCAGGACCTATCTTAAGTCGGCAGAAAATGAAGAGATCCGCATCCGCCGCAGGGGCGTCGGCAGCAAGTATACGTATTTCCTGAATTCGAAGACAGACACTGCCGGCGGTCCCGTGGAGACCGAGCGGCAGCTCACGGAGGACGAGTACGAGGTGCTCTTAAAGCAGGCAGACCCGGACATGCGGGAGATCAAAAAGACGCGGTACTGCTTTACCTATGCGGGCCAGTATTTTGAGCTTGACCTCTACTCCCTGTGGAAGCACCAGGCGATCATCGAGACGGAGACAAAAAACAAGGACTCCGAGATCGTGTTCCCGGAGTCCGTTAAGGTTATTCGAGAGCTGACCGGTCTTCCTGAGTACCGGAATGCGGTTCTTGCCCGAAAGAAATAGGTTTTTATACGTAATCTGCCGGTTTCTCCGGCAGATTTTTTTCCTTGCAGCGGCGGATCGTGAGCTGATCCAGAATGTAGAGGAGAAGCGCGATCGTGGGAACGCCGAGCAGCATCCCTAAGAAGCCGAAGAGGCCGCCGCCGACAACGATCGCGAAGATGACCCAGAACGGGGAGATACCGGTCGAGTCGCCCAGGATCTTCGGGCCGATGAGGTTGCCGTCGACCTGCTGGAGCACGAGGATGTAGATCAGGAAAATGATGCCCTGGGGCGGATCCGTGACGAACAGCAGGATGACGGTCGGCAGCGCGCCGATGTAGGGGCCGAAGACCGGAATCACGTTGGTCACGCCGACGATGAAGGAGCAGAGCATGGAGTAGTTGAGCCCCAGGATCGTCATGCCGATCCAGCAGATGATGCCGATGATGATCGAGTCGATGATCTTGCCGATGATGAAGCCGTAGAAGATCTGGTTGCCGCGGAGGGAGACATCCAGGATGAACTCCGCGATATCCGGGCGGAAGGCTGCCGCGACGAAGCGCTTGCTGTGGCCGCGGAAGGTCTCCTTGCTGATCAGCATGTAGATGGCGATGAAGATGCCGATCAGGACGTTGACGATGATCCGGCCGAAATGCAGGCTGTACTCCGTGAGCGTGGACGCGAGATTGTCCTCGGTGAGGTTCAGGTAGTCGCGGATCCACTTTTCGGCGGTGTCGATCCAGACGTAGATGCGGCCGTCCGTCCGCGCCGCTTCCATGACGTCCGCAAAGGCGTAGCCCGTCAGCTGGTCGGCCCAGTCGATGACGCCGACGATCTTCTCATAGAGGTGATTGATCAGGTACTGGACCGTCTCGATAAACTGGGGAAGAATCTGGACCGCGAAGGCGGCGACGATCGCAACCAGGAGCGTGACGGCCAGAACCGCGCAGATCCCGCGGATGAAGTCCTTTTTGCGCTTGAGTTTCCAGCGGTTGGGCTTCTTATTTTCCCGGATCAGGAAGCGGGAGAGCAGCCGCTCGAAGAACATCATGATCGGGTTCGCGAGGAACGCGATCGCAAGCCCCAGAAAGACCGGCTGCAGGATGTTCATGAAGGCCGAGACGATGGAGAGAAACCCGGTGAAACGGTCGATCAGGAAGTAAAACAGGATCACCAGAAGAGCAGCCGGGACATATTTATGAATGATATGGGAGGATTGTTTTTTATCATCCTGCATGACGAAGATGCTCCTTCGGAAAGAGTAGAGTCGGTTCCTTAGTTAAGTATAACCCGCCGGGGTGGATTTTTCAATGGTATGAAGATAGTACTTGACAACATTCAAAAATTCAATTATTATATTTAAAACTTTAGAGTGTTAAACCGATGAAGCGGAAGTAACGCTGGTGACGGAACTCACAGAGAGCCGGGGAAGCTGAGAGCCCGGCAGTATACCTGCCTGCAAATGGGCCGCTGAGGGCACGGGGAACGAGATGGTTTCATTTTCAGTATACGTGACGTTGGGCACGCGTTAAGTGCCGGGAATATGCTGGTATTCCGTATGAGCGCACGGCGTTTGCCGTGAAGCAGGGTGGCACCGCGATTTTATCGTCCCTGGCAGATTATCTGTCAGGGGCGTTTTTTATTTAAAGGAGGAGTTATGATAAAAGAAGCTATTTTTAAGATCGTGGGCAAGGAAGACTTAACCTATGAGGAGGCCAGGACCGTCATGAACGAGATCATGAACGGGCAGACGACGTCGACCCAGAATGCGGCATTTTTAGCGGCCCTCTCGACCAAGAGCGCGAAGGCGGAGACCAAGGACGAGATCGCGGGCTGCGCCTACGCGATGCGGGAGCTTGCGACCCCGGTCGAGCACCCCGGCATGGAGGTCCTCGAGATCGTCGGTACGGGCGGCGACCACGCAAAGACCTTCAACATCTCGACGACATCGGCCATGGTCATCGCCGCGGGCGGCATCAAGGTCGCAAAGCACGGCAATCGGGCGGCTTCCTCCCTCTCCGGGACGGCGGACTGCCTTGAGGCTCTGGGCGTCAACATCAATATGTCCCCGGACCTCTGCCGGAAGATGCTTGCGGAGACCGGCTTCTGCTTCATGTTCGCCCAGAAGTATCACTCCGCGATGAAGTATGTCGGTCCGATCAGAAAGGAACTCGGCATCCGCACGGTCTTCAACATCTTAGGACCGCTGACCAATCCGGCGAGACCGGAATATTTCCTTCTCGGCGTCTACGATGAGTACCTGGTCGAGCCCCTCGCCAAGGTTCTCACGGACCTCGGCGTAAAGCGCGGCTTCATCGTCTACGGGCAGGACAAGATGGACGAGATCTCCGCGAGCGCCCCGACGACCCTCTGCGAGATCCGGGACGGCTTCTACCGGACGATCGAGATCAAGCCGGAGGATTTCGGCCTCATCCGCGGCGCAAAGTCGGACGTCGTCGGCGGGACTCCCGCGGACAACGCGGCTATCACCCGCGGCATCCTGGCCGGCGAGGTGCACGGCACCAGGCGGACGGCGGTCCTCTTAAATGCCGGCGCGGCTCTCTACATCGGCGGCAAGGCGGAGTCGATCGCGGACGGCGTGGCGCTGGCCGCGGACCTTATCGACAGCGGCAAGGCGATGGAAACCTTAAACAGAGTGATTGAGGTATCAAACGAAGGGTGAAGCCATGGGAACGATCCTTGATGCATTGGCGGCGCACGCCCGGGAGCGTGCCGAAGCGGCGAAGGCGGTGTGTCCGCCCGAAAAAATGAGAGAGGCGGCCTTTGAGCGCGCCAGGGCGGAGCGGCAGGATGCGCGGTTTTTATTTGAGAGGCGGCTTGCCCGGCCGGGCATGAACTTTATCTGCGAGTGCAAGAAGGCGAGCCCTTCAAAGGGACTCATCGCACCGGATTTTCCGTATCTTCAGATTGCAAAGGAGTACGAGGAGGCGGGAGCGGCGGCAATTTCGGTCCTCACCGAGCCGAAATGGTTCCTCGGGAGCGACCGGTACCTTCGGGAGATCGCGGAGACGGTTTCCGTACCGGTGCTTCGGAAGGATTTCACCGTGGATCCCTACATGATCTACGAGGCGAAAGTGCTCGGAGCGGGCGCGGTCCTTCTCATCTGCTCGCTCCTTATCGCAGAGGAGATAGAGGTTTACATAAGAATTGCCGATTCCCTCGGCATGTCGGCCTTAGTCGAGGCTCACGATGAGGAGGAGCTCTCGAAGGCGGTCGCGGCGGGCGCCCGCGTGATCGGGGTCAACAACCGGAACCTGAAGGATTTTACGGTTGACATACATAACAGCATCCGGCTGCGGAAGCTGGCTCCGGCCGACACGCTGTTTGTGGCCGAGAGCGGGATACGAACGGCGGCGGACATCGCGGAGCTTAAGGAAAACGGAGTAAACGGCGTCCTCATCGGGGAGACGCTCATGCGCGCTTCTGACAAGCGCAGGGCTTTGGCGGAGCTTGGAGGTGAACAGTATGGTTAAGGTGAAGATCTGCGGACTGCAGACGATTGCGGATGTCGAGGCGGTGAATCGGGCCATGCCGGATTACGCGGGGGTTATTTTCGTGCCGGGAAGAAGGCGCTATATCGAACCCGGGGAGGCGGAGCGGATCCGCCGGCATCTCAGCCCGGGGATCCGGTCGGTCGGCGTCTTCTTAAACGCCTCGATTGAAATGATCCTCTCCGTGCTCGAGGCGGTGAACCTCGATGTGATCCAGCTCCACGGGGAGGAGAGCAATGCCTACATCAGGGAACTCAGGAAATGCCTTTCCGGGAAGTTCCCGGGAGCGGAGTATCTCATTATAAAAGCCTTCCGCGTTGTGGAGCAGGAGGATCTTGAACCGGCGAGGCATTCCGAGGCGGATCTCATTCTTCTCGATGCCGGGGCCGGAGGCGGAGAGACCTTCGACTGGCAGCTCATCGGCGATATGGAGAGGCCTTATTTCCTGGCCGGGGGCCTGAGGCCCGAAAATGTCCGCGCGGCGATCGGAAAGCTGCACCCCTACGGGGTGGACGTGAGCTCCGGTGTCGAGACGGGCGGCAGAAAGGATCCTGAAAAAATAAGACACTTTATGATAAATGCAAGGGAGATACTATGACGGAGACGAACGGAAGATTCGGAGAATACGGCGGCCGCTACATCCCGGAGACCCTGATGAACGCGGTCATCGAGCTTGAGGAGGCCTACAATCATTATAAAAATGATCCGGCCTTCAACGCGGAGCTTAAGGAGCTCTTTGACGAGTACGCGGGGCGGCCGAGCAGGCTCTATTTCGCTAAAAAAATGACGGAGGACCTCGGCGGCGCAAAGATTTATCTTAAGCGCGAGGACTTAAACCACACAGGGGCCCACAAGATCAACAATGTACTGGGGCAGGCACTCCTCGCAAAGAAGATGGGCAAGACCCGCCTCATCGCGGAGACGGGCGCGGGCCAGCACGGAGTCGCGACGGCGACCGCGGCGGCCCTCCTCGGCATGGAGTGTGTGGTCTTCATGGGCAAGGTGGACTGCGACCGCCAGGCGCTCAATGTCTATAAAATGAAGCTCCTGGGAGCCGATGTGGTGCCTGTCACAACCGGCACGGCGACGCTCAAGGACGCGGTCTCCCAGGCCATGCGGGAGTGGACGAGCCGGATCGTGGACACCCACTACTGCTTAGGCTCGGTCATGGGGCCGCATCCTTTCCCGACAATCGTGCGGGACTTTCAGGCGGTGATCTCGAGGGAGGCCCGCGAGCAGATCATTGAAAAGGAGGGGAGGCTTCCGGACGCGGTGATCGCCTGCGTGGGCGGAGGCTCCAACGCGATCGGGTCCTTCTATCATTTTATTCCGGACGAGGGAGTCAGGCTCATCGGCTGCGAGGCTGCCGGCCGCGGGATCGACACCTTCGAGACGGCTGCGACGCTGAACACGGGCAGGGTCGGCATTTTCCACGGGATGAAGTCCTGGTTCTGCCAGAACGAGTACGGGCAGATCGCCCCGGTCTACTCGATCTCGGCCGGGCTTGACTACCCGGGGATCGGCCCGGAGCACGCCTATCTCCACGACATCGGCCGCGCGGAGTACGTTGCGGTGACGGACGAGGAGGCCGTATGCGCCTTCGAGTATCTTTCGCGCACGGAAGGCATCATTCCGGCCATCGAGAGCGCCCATGCGCTCGCCCACGCGGTCAAAATCGCGCCGCAGATGGGTAAGGACAGGATCATCATCGTCACGGTCTCCGGCCGCGGCGACAAGGACTGCGTCTCCGTCGCGAGATACCGCGGCGAGGACCTCACGGAATCGTAAGGAGGGTGAGATGAGCAGAATCAGGGAGGCATTTTCAGATAAAAAAGCATTTATCCCCTTCATCACCTGCGGGGACCCGGACATAGAGACGACCGAGAAGATCGTCCTTGCCGCCGCGGAGAACGGGGCAGACCTTATCGAGCTCGGGATCCCCTTCTCGGATCCGACGGCGGAAGGACCGGTCATTATGGAGGCGGACAGCCGGGCGCTCGAGGCGGGAACCACCACCGACGACGTCTTTTTGCTTACCGCACGGCTCAGGGAGAAGCTTGCAATCCCCCTTGTTTACATGACCTACGCGAACGTGGTCTTCTCCTACGGGACGGAGAAATTTGCCAAAAAGGCGGCCGCGGCCGGGATCGACGGGATCATCCTGCCGGACGTCCCCTTCGAGGAGAAAGGCGATTTCGAGGAGGTCTTTGCCGCGTGCGGGATCGACCTTATCTCCATGATCGCGCCGACGTCCGAGGACCGCATCGCCATGATCGCTAAGGAAGCCCGGGGCTTCCTCTACATCGTCTCCTCCCTCGGGGTCACCGGGACGCGGAGTTCCATCACGACGGACATCGGGGCGATGACGGCTCTTATCCGGGAGCACACGGACATCCCCTGCGCGGTTGGGTTCGGCATCTCGACGCCGGAGCAGGCCCGGGCGATGGCGGCTCTCTCGGGCGGGGCCATCGTGGGCTCCGCAATCATCAAGATCATTGCAAAATACGGCCGGGAAGCGGCCCCGCATGTCGGCGAGTACGTGCGGGCGATGGCAGCGGCGGCGCACTCCGCATGAGAGCGCAAAAAAGTAATAAAATTTGCCCAAACAGTGCAATTTTCATGTATAATAATGATTAACCGTCGTGTTATGATAGGTTTAAATAAACGTAACTATTCAGCACCCTCATTCGCAGCCGCTGCGCGGCTCGCTCATGCGGCGGGTCAGAGGCGCTTCGCGCCTTGCCCGCCCCGGAAAAGAGAACCGTTTTTGGTCGGAACACAAGCGTCCCGACCTGCAAGACGGTCTCTTTCCCGGGGTGCTGAATAGTTACAAATAAACAGCGGGTTTAATTTCCCGCAGAAAGAGGGAGAAAATGAAAATCGCACTGATCAACGAAAACAGCCAGGCTGCGAAGAACGCACTGGTAGAGAGCTGCCTCAAAAAAGTTGCCGAGCCGATGGGACACACGGTTTATAACTACGGCATGTATGCTGCGGACGACGCCTGCCAGCTCACCTACGTGAAGGCCGGCCTCCTCGCCGCGATCCTCATCAACGCAAAGGCGGCCGATTACGTCGTCACGGGCTGCGGCACGGGCGAAGGCGCGATGCTGGCCTGCAACATCTACCCGAACGTCCTCTGCGGACACCTTGAGGATGTCGAGGACGCGTTCATGTTCGCTCAGATCAACGACGGCAACGCGATCGCGCTTCCGTTCGCAAAGAAGTTCGGCTGGGGCGGCGAGCTGACCCTGACCTACATGTTCGAGAAGCTTCTCGGCACACCGTCGGGCGGCGGCTATCCGCCGGAAAGAGTCGAGCCGGAGCAGAGAAACAAAAAGATCCTCGACGAGATGAAGAAGATCACCCACAAGGACATGATGACGATCCTTCGCGAGGTCGATCAGGATTTCCTTCGCGAGACGATCAGCGGTGAGCATTTTGCGGAGCTCTTCTATCCGAACTGCCAGGTACCGGAGATCGCAGAGTATTTAAAGAGCCTTTGATGGAGGGACACCATGGAAAACTTCTTAAACGAATTCTCACTTGAAGGCCGCGTGGCCCTGGTCACGGGCGCAGCCTACGGAATCGGCTTTGCGATCGCGGAAGGTCTTGCAAGCGCCGGCGCGAAGATCGCGTTCAACTGCAGAAACGAGCATCACCTTGAGAAGGCACTCGCGGACTACAAGGAGGCCGGCATCGACGCGCGCGGCTACATCTGCGATGTGACCCATGAGGACGAGGTCGTCGCCATGGTCAAAGCAATCGAGAAGGATCTGGGACCGGTCGACATCCTCGTCAACAACGCCGGCATCATCAAGCGCATCCCGATGGTCGAGATGAGCGTCGAGGATTTCCGCCAGGTCGTCGATATCGACCTGAACTCCGCATTCATCGTCGCGAAGGCGGTCCTTCCGCACATGATCGAGCAGAGAAGAGGCAAGATCATCAACATCTGCTCCATGATGAGCGAGCTCGGCCGTGAGACGGTTTCCGCCTACGCGGCGGCCAAGGGCGGCCTCAAGATGCTGACCAAGAACATTGCCTCCGAGTACGGCGAGTACAATATCCAGTGCAACGGCATCGGCCCGGGCTACATCGCGACCCCGCAGACGGAGCCGCTCCGCGAGCGCCAGCCGGATGGCAGCCGCCATCCGTTTGACAGCTTCATCATGGCCAAGACGCCGGCAGGCCGCTGGGGCACCCCGAAGGATCTCATCGGTCCGGCCGTGTTCCTCGCTTCCCCGGCCTCGGATTTCGTGAACGGCCACATCCTCTACGTGGACGGCGGCATCCTTGCCTACATCGGCAAGCAGCCGTGAGCCTAGTCAAAATGACATAAAAAACGGTAAATATTTGTCAGAATGCCCATAGGTTTTTGAAGGGCGGCAGGGTATACTGCATATAGTTGAAAATGAAGTTCCCCCAGGAGGGACAAATATAAGGAGGATTCAAAAATGGCATCTCTTTCTCTTAAGCATATCGACAAGACCTATCCGAACGGCTTCAAGGCAGTTAAAGACTTCAACCTTGAGATCGCTGACAAGGAATTCATCATCTTCGTCGGCCCGTCCGGCTGCGGAAAGTCCACAACCCTTCGTATGGTTGCCGGCCTTGAAGACATCACCGGCGGCACATTCGAGATCGACGGCAAGGTCATGAACGACGTCGAGCCGAAGGACCGCGACATCGCGATGGTTTTCCAGAACTACGCTCTGTATCCGCATATGACGGTTTTCGATAACATGGCATTCGGCCTTAAGCTTCGCAAAGTTCCGAAGGATCAGATCAAGAAGCAGGTTGAAGAAGCCGCTAAGATCCTTGACCTTGACAAGCTCCTTGACCGTAAGCCGAAGGCTCTTTCCGGTGGTCAGAGACAGCGTGTTGCCATGGGCCGTGCTATCGTTCGTAACCCGAAGGTCTTCCTTATGGACGAGCCGCTGTCCAACCTTGATGCTAAGCTCCGTGTTCAGATGAGAACCGAGATCTCCAAGCTGCATGACAGACTTGGCGCTACGATCATCTACGTTACACATGACCAGACCGAGGCTATGACGCTTGGTACCCGTATCGTCGTTATGAAGGACGGCGTTGTCCAGCAGATCGACACCCCGCAGAACCTGTACGATCATCCGTGCAACCAGTTCGTCGCTGGATTCATCGGCTCCCCGCAGATGAACTTCATGGACTGCAAGGTCTCCAATGGCGGCAAGACTGTCGAAGTCGGCGGCTTCAAGCTCGGCATCTCCGATGCACGCGCAGCCAAGCTGAAAGCTTATGACGGCAAGACTGTTGTTCTCGGCATTCGTCCGGAAGATGTCCACGATGAGGCTGACTTCCTTGCTAAGCATCCGGAAGCTGTCATCAACGCTGAGATCAAGGTTTACGAGCTCCTCGGCGCCGAAGTTTTCCTGTACTTCGATTTCGCAGGCAGCCAGATGACCGCTCGTGTCAATCCGCGCACCACAGCCCGCACCGGCGACACTGTCAAGTTCGCGCTCGACATGGAGAAGGCTCACTTCTTCGACAAAGAGACCGAGAAGACCATCACAGACTGATCAAAACCCGGTTATTATGCAGCCCGGTACCGAAAGGTACCGGGTTGTTTTTTGCGGAAAAATGTTGGACGGGGTGGGAATATGCGGTATAATAATCTGTAAAAATAAAAGGGCGGGCAATCGCCGTGCGGAGGGAACCATGACACCCGAAGAGAAACTTACACGGGAACTGAAGGAGCTTAAGCGGCTGACGGGAATTTCATTTTCCATCGATGAAAATGAAACCGCGGACACCGCGGACATCGCAGAGAAAATCAAACTTTTAAGCGACGCCTTCCGGGAGAAGAACAGCCGGACGGCATTTTTTAAGAAGCTGCTCTCCGGCGAGCTCGAAGTCTCCCGCATCTACGAGGGGGCCTCAAGGCTCCACCTGCCGGTGGAGAGCCCGGCGAGGATCTACGTCATCGAGACGGAGAACGTGAACGATGAGAGCGCGCTGATGGTCCTCCGGCAGATCGGCGCGGGGCGGAGCCAGGACCATCTGGTGCCGATGGACGGGAAGCGGATCGCGGTCATCAAATCGGTCAGAAACAACGAGAGCGAGGAAGATGCGCTGATGCTCGCGCATATGTTTGTCGACATGCTGAACGCGGAGGCCATGGTGCGCGCGAGATGCGCGTTCGGAGAGTGCATTCCGAGCCTTACGGCCATGCCGGAGGCCTACCGCGAGGCGGGGCTGGCGCTGGAGGTCGGGCGGATCTTCAACACGCATGAGACGGTCATGCGGGCGGGCAGGCTCGGGATCGGGCAGCTGATCTACCGGCTGCCGGAGGAGGTGTGCCGGCGGTTCCTGAAAGAGGTATTTCCGGACCGGAATCCGGATAATCTCGATGAGGAGACGCGGAACACGGTGGATGCATTTTTCGAGAACAACCTGAACGTCTCCGAGACGGCCAGACAGCTCTTTATTCACCGGAACACCCTGGTCTACCGGCTTGAGAAGCTGAAGAGCGCGACCGGCCTCGATGTGAGGTCCTTCGAGGACGCGATGACCTACCGGATCGCGGCGATGGTGGCAAACTTCCTAAATGACCGAAAGTGAAGAAAATGTAGCAACTGTCCGAACAGAATATAATAGTGTACACAATTAACAAAATATCAGGGTGATTTTAAAATTTACAAAGAAAAATTAAAAAATGTGTTGACAAATGATTTCGTATCTGCTAATATAGGTTCATCAAATAAAACAACCACATAAAAAGATACCAATCAACCATTACATTTAAAAGGAGGGCATATTCCAATGGATGTGTTTGAAAAACCGTACAGGTTATCCCTCAATATGAAAAGGCAGGAGCCGGCAGTTCCAGGCAAGAATCACCTTTTCCCATAAATTGAATGAAATAATTAAAAAAATCTCAATCTGAGGAGATAAAAAAGGGAAAAGAGTTTATCCGAGCAGGCTTACATATTGAGAACAAACTGCCGCCGAATTAAAAAATGAATTGTAAAGAAAGTTCATTTGGCAATCGGCAAGGAGATGCAGCTGATCAAAAAAAGTAATCGGGGGCTTTGCCACACTGAGGGAGGGGGCTTTCGATGAAATATCCATCGGGGCATCAAAAACGGATAGTAAGAACTTCTAAGCATACAGTTTTAAAACTCTGAATATAAAAGAAAAACCTGATAAAAAGAAAAATCTTTAAAAGAAAAGATCGTAAGAGACGTCATTACAGGAAATTCTTTTTAAGAAAAACTTAAAAAGGGATAATTTTAAATCAGAAAAAAGTTTTAAAACAAATGCGAGCCCGGAATGAAAATAAAAATTCAAATAAATTAATTCCTGCCCCAAAAAAAACAGGGCAAGGCGCATGGACAAAATTGAATAAAGAAACGGAGAAAATGTCCATTGAAAATTGAACATTAAGCGGCCGCCATTAACGAGGGAGAACGTTATGGCGGCCGTTTTCGTTGTGTGGTACAATATCCCGTGAGGGGGTGAGACCATGAAAATCATTTATGAAGACCGGGAGCTTATGGTCGTTTACAAGGAGGCAGGCCTTGCGGTAGAGACGCGCCGGCCGCTTGAGAAGGATCTTGAAAGTCTCCTTAAGGTATACCTTGCGGAGCGGGACGGAAAGGCACCGGAACTCTATCTCATACATCGAATCGACCAGGTGGTGGACGGCCTGGTTCTTTTTGCGCGCACAAAAAAGGCGGCGGCGAGTCTCACCGCCCAGCTTACGGACGGGAGCATGGAGAAGATTTACCTGGCCCGCGTCGGAGGCCGGATCCCGGCCGAAAGGGGGGAGCTTACAGACTGGCTCCTTAAGGACGCAAAAACCAACACATCCCGCATCGTTCCCCCGGGGACCCGCGGGGCAAAGCGGGCATGTCTCTCCTATGAGAGAGCCGGGGAGGATCTTCTTCTGATCCGCCTTAAGACCGGACGGCACCACCAGATCCGCGTGCAGCTTGCGGGTGCGGGCATGCCGATAAAGGGCGATGTCAAGTACGGAGGGGAAGCTGACGGGAGGATCTCCGGAAAGGGAATTTGCCTGACCGCGGCAGAACTGTCCTTTAAACATCCCGGGACGGGGAATGAAATTCGCGTGAAAGTCCCTGAAATCACAGGTAAGGGGACTGTAAAAATATAATCAAATTCAGTTTTTTGTATATTTTTCCTTGCAAAGCGTTTATGATATGGTAATATTATAAAAATGTACCAAGATAAAAGCTGTGGAAACCAGCTTTGAAAGGAAGGCGGTGGTTCAATGATCGAAGAGAGCATCAAGGCGGTCCGCGAAGCGGAAGCGAAGGCCGAATCACTGATCCTGGACGCACAGAAAAATGCGGCTGAGATCGTGAAGGCGGCTGAAGCGAGGGCGGAGACGGATAAGGCGGAGGCTTTTGCGAGGTTTGCGCAGGAAGTGCTTGACGCTGCGAAGGCGTCGAAGGAAGCAGGAGATGCGCAGCTTCTGGAGGCGGAAGCCGAGGCGGCCAGGGAGGCGGCATCTCTCAAGGCGTCTGTTGCGCCGAAGACAGAGGCTGCTTTAAAAGCTGTCATTGACACGATTCTATAAACCAGGAGGTTAGCATGGCTGTTGTAGAAATGCAGAAGATCTCTCTTGCGGCTTTAAAGACGAAGCGCAAGGCGATCCTCGAAAAGCTTCAGATGCTCGGCATCATGCAGATGGAGGTGGACTCCATCGATGATGAAGAGCTCATGAAGATGGACACGGCCGAGTCACGGGCAACCTGGGACAAGCACGCGGAGCTTTGCGATCAGGCGGCTGCCATTCTGGACAAGTACGCACCCGAGAAGAAGGGCATGCTGGACAGTCTGAAGGGCAAGGAGCTGCTGACGATGGAAAATGCGCAGGAGGTCATCGAAAGACGCCACCCCTGCAACAAGATCGCAAGGAAGATACTCCGCTACGAGAAGGAGATCTCCGACTGCAATGCGAACATTGCAAAGGACGAGAACCTGATCGAGTCGCTTGTTCCCTGGATGGCGCTGGACGTCCCGCTCTCCTTTGAGGGGACGAAGAAGACGGCAGCCTTTATCGGGACGCTGCCCGGTGTGCTCACGGAGGAGCAGATTCTCACAGGGCTTCGGGAGAAGGCACCGGAGCTTGCCGCGGTGGACGTGAAAGTCCTCTATACGGCGTCAGACTCGGTAAATGTTTTCATTTTATGCCTTAAGGAAGAGGCGGAGACCGTCGAGACGGCGCTCCGGGGTCTCGGATTCTCGAGACCGCCGCAGCTCACGCTCGGAAAACCGGAAAGGGTTGCGGAGGAAGCCCGAAAAGATATCGAAGAGCAGAAAACCAAGATCGCCGGGGTGATCGAGCGGGTGAAGGTGAATGCCGGATCCCGGGAGGATTTCCACATCCTGGGCGACTACTACCGTACGAGAGCCGAAAAATACAGGCTCCTGGGGCAGATCCCCCAGTCGCAGAATGCATTTTTCTTAACCGGCTGGGTCCCGAAGGATGCCGCCGGGGCTGTAAAGAACCTGATGGAGAAGGATTACGGCGCGGTCTGCGAGTTCGAGGAGAAGAAGGAGGACGAAGTCGAGCCGACAGCCCTCCGGAACAACAAATTCTCATCCGTCTATGAGCCGATCGTGGCGTCCTACGGACTGCCGCAGCACGGGAAGGTCGATCCGACGACGATCATGTCATTTTTCTACATGTTCTTCTTCGGCATGATGCTCTCGGACGCCGGCTACGGTATCGTGATGGTGATCGGAACCGCGATCGTCCTCAAAAAATACCCGCGGATGGGCGAAGGGATCAAAAAGATGCTCACGATGTTCTTCTGGTGCGGCATCTCGACGACCTTCTGGGGCTTCATGTACGGCGGCTTCTTCGGCGATGTGATCGACGTGGTCGCGACGACCTTCCTCGGCTACACGGGACCGACTCCGATCCTGAAGCCGATCTGGTTCAACCCGCTCGATGCGCCGATGAAACTCCTGATCTACTGCATGCTCTTCGGTCTCATCCACCTCTTCGTGGGTCTCGGGATCAAGGGCTACCAGTACCTTAAGGAAGGCGACGTGGTCGGATTCGTCTCCGACATCATCGCGTGGTACGCGCTCCTCATCGGGCTCATCCTGATCCTGCTGCCGACCGACCTCTTCGGGAACATTGCTCAGATGCATTTTGAGTTCCCGGCGGCGGTGAACATGCTCGCAAAGGTGCTCGCGGCGGGCGGCGCGATCGTCATTCTCCTGATGTCCGGCAGGTCCAACAAGAACTGGGGCCTCCGCATCGCGCTCGGCGCCTACGACATCTACGGCATCACAAGCTGGCTCTCCGACGTGCTCTCGTACTCGAGACTGCTGGCTCTGGGCCTTGCGACAGGCGTTATCGCTCAGGTCATCAATACGATGGCGGCGATGGTGGCGAAGAACCTCGGGATCGTGGGGATCGTCATTTTCATCATTATCTTTATCGTGGGTTCGATCCTGAACCTGGCGATCAATCTCTTGGGTGCCTACGTGCACACGAACCGACTTCAGTACGTCGAGTTCTTCGGTAAGTTCTATGACGCGGGGGGCGAGCCCTTTGTGCCATTTGAAACTAAAACAAAATATGTTGAAATTAAATAGGAGGCAAATAACATGAGTGATTTAGGTATGTTCTTCGGGCTGCTTGGTGCAGCGGTCGCCGTTCTCTTCGCAGGCGCAGGCTCTGCTCTCGGCGTTGGTATTGCCGGCCGTGCGGCGGCGGGCGTCGTCACTGAGGATCCGAGCAAGTTCGCACAGGTCCTTCTTCTCCAGCTTCTTCCCGGTACACAGGGTATCTACGGTCTTCTGGTCGGCTTCATCACGCTCTCGAAGATCGGCCTTCTTGGCGGCGGCGACGTCACGGTCTCCCTTTCCACCGGTCTTATGATCCTGGCAGCCTGCCTCCCGATCGGTATCGTCGGCCTTATCTCCGGCAAGTCCCAGGGCCAGTGCTCGGCCGCTTCCATCGGCATCGTCGCAAAGCGTCCGGAGTCCTTCGGACAGGCTATGCTGTTCCCGGCCATGGTTGAGACCTACGCGATCCTTGCACTTCTTATCTCGATCCTCGCAGTTTCGAACATCCCGGTATAAGCAGGGAGGGAAATCATGGCAGGAATTGAAACCATTACCGGCCGGATCCTTGAGGAAGCGAAGAAAGAAGCGGACAGGGTTGTAAGCGCTGCCAACGGCAAGGCACTCGACATCGCGGTCGCCGCGGGTGATGAGATCCGCAAGGCGAAGGCGGAAAATGAAGAGCGCATTTCCCGCGACAAAAAGACCTACGAGGCCCGCACGCTCTCATCCTGCGATATCCTGAAGAAGAAGGCGATCCTTTTCGCCAAGCAGGAGATCATCGAAGCGGTCCTTGCCAAGGCTCTTGACACGCTGAAAGGGCAGGATAAGGGGGCTTATTTTGACATGATGCTCGGCATCATCAAAAAGACCGTCCGCCCGGAGGCGGGTGTGATCGCATTCGCGCCCGGCGACCTTGAGCGTCTGCCCGCGGATTTCGCAGCGAAGGCCGCGGCGATCGCCAAAGAAGCCGGCGGCACGCTTACCGTCCAGGATGAACCGGCGAAGATTGAAAACGGATGCATCCTCATCTACGGCGGCATCGAGGAGAATTGTTCTCTCTCCGCCATATTTGAGGCAAATAAAGACCGAATGCAGGACGCAGCAGCAAAGGTCCTGTTTTCCTGATAACCTAAGGAGCAGCAAATGGCATCAGATTGGAGTTATACCTATGCGGTGGCCCGTATCCGCGTTCTTGAGACGAGACTTCTCTCGAACAATGACGTGAATACGATGGCCGCGCAAAAAAGTGCGGATGCCGTCGTGACTTTCCTGAAGGACAAAGGGTGGGGAGACGCCACGGACGGAAACGATCCGGAGAAGATCCTCATGATCGAGGAGCAGAAGATCTGGTCGATCATGAAGGAACTCGGGGTTGATTTTTCCGTGTTCGACGTCCTCTCGCTCCCGAATATCTATCACAACCTGAAAGCTGCCATCAAGGAAGTGTGCACCAGCATAAGCAACGAGAAAGCCTTCATGAGCGACGATGTATTCGGACGCGCCCAGATGGTGAAGATCGTGACGGAGAAGAACTGGTCCGCGCTCCCGGATCATATGCGGGCAGCGGCAGCGGAGGCCCTTGAGACCATGCTGCACACCCGCGACGCGCAGCTCGCGGATACCATCGTGGACCGCGCCTGCCTGGACGCCATCGAGGCAGCCGGCAAGGCAAGTCCGGACAAGGTGATTCAGGACTATGCGAAGTCCCAGGTGGCTGTGACGGATATCAAGATCGCGGCTCGCTCCGCGAAGACGAAGAAAAGTCTGGATTTTCTGCACAGGGCGCTTGCGCCGTGCTCTTCATTTGACGTGAGGACGCTGGCTCAGGCTGCATTCCAGGGGGGGGATTCCCTGCTGGACTACCTCTCCTCTTCCGGATTCGCGGAAGCGGCCGAGGCACTTAAAAAATCACCGTCGGCATTCGAGCGCTGGTGCGACAACCGCGTGATCGAGACGATCAAACCTCAGAAATATGAGGTCTGCACGGTCGGTCCGCTGGTCGCCTACGTCCTCGCGCGTCAGAATGAGATCAAGACGGCACGCATCGTGATCACCGGCAAGGCCAACGACCTTTCCGAGGAGGCGATACGGGAAAGAACGAGGGAAATGTATGTCTAAGATAGCAGTCATGGGAGATTATGACAGCATCTACGGCTTCGCGGCACTCGGGCTTGACACCTACCCGGTGGAGACGAAAGAGGAGGGCACTCATCTCTTAAAGCGTCTCGCCGAGAACGGCTACGGGATCATCTACATGACCGAAAAGCTCGGGGATACCCTGAAGACCGCAAGAGAGGAATACATGGGCCGGATCTCTCCGGCAATCATTCTCATCCCCGGCGTTTCCGGAAATACAGGCGAAGGCGTCAAAGGTGTGAAGGGAAGCGTCGAGCAGGCGGTCGGTTCCGACATCCTGTTCGGGGAAGATAAGCAGTAAATATATAAAACATTTTGATGTTGATATGCGAGGAGATATAAATTGAGCACAGGCACGATTAAAAAAGTAGCAGGTCCTCTGGTTATCGCCAGCGGAATGCGCGATGCGAACATGTTCGACGTCGTCCGTGTCAGCCGCCAGCGTCTGATCGGCGAGATCATCGAGATGCACGGGGATGAGGCTTCCATACAGGTCTATGAGGAGACCTCCGGCCTCGGCCCCGGCGAGCCGGTTGAGTCCACCAATGCTCCGCTGTCCGTGGAACTTGGCCCGGGCCTCATCAGCTCCATCTACGACGGCATCCAGCGTCCGCTGAACAAGATCATGGAGAAGACCGGAACAAATAACTTAAGCCGCGGCGTCGAAGTCGAGGCTCTTGACCGGAACGCAAAGTGGGATTTCGTCCCCTGCGTCGCCGTCGGTGACGAGGTTGAGGCCGGCGATATCGTCGGTACCGTCGTCGAGACGCCGGTCGTTACCCAGAAGATCATGGTTCCCTACGGTGTTTCCGGCAAGATCAAGGAGATCAAGGCCGGCGAATTCACCGTTGCCGACCCGGTCTACACGATCGAGACGAAGGACGGCGACAGAGAGTTCACCATGATGCAGAAGTGGCCGGTCCGCCGCGGACGCCCCTACAAGGAGAAAATTCCGCCGGTCAAGCCGCTCATCACGGGCCAGCGCGTCATCGATGCGTTCTTCCCGATCGCCAAGGGCGGCGTCGCAGCGATCCCGGGTCCGTTCGGCTCCGGCAAGACCGTCACGCAGCACCAGCTCGCGAAGTGGTCCGAGGCTGACATCGTCGTCTACATCGGCTGCGGCGAGCGCGGCAACGAGATGACCGACGTCTTAAACGAGTTCCCGGAACTGATCGACCCGCGTACCGGCGAGTCCCTGATGAAGAGAACCGTCCTTATCGCCAACACATCCGACATGCCGGTTGCGGCCCGTGAGGCCTCCATCTACACCGGTATCACGATCGCCGAATATTTCCGCGACATGGGTTACTCCGTCGCTCTGATGGCCGACTCGACCTCCCGCTGGGCGGAAGCGCTCCGTGAGATGTCCGGCCGACTCGAGGAGATGCCCGGTGAAGAAGGCTACCCGGCTTACCTGGGTTCCCGTCTTGCCCAGTTCTACGAGCGCGCGGGTCATGTCATTTCCCTCGGCAAGGAAGGCCGTGACGGCCAGCTGTCCGCCATCGGCGCGGTCTCGCCGCCAGGCGGTGACATTTCCGAGCCGGTCTCCCAGGCAACCCTTCGTATCGTCAAGGTCTTCTGGGGCCTCGATGCGGACCTTGCCCACCAGAGACATTTCCCGGCGATCAACTGGCTGACATCCTACAGCCTCTATCTCGACTCCATGGGCCCGTGGTTTGACCAGAACGTCGCTCCGGACTGGATGGCCACTCGCCAGAAGCTGATGAGCCTGCTGCAGGACGAGGCTTCCTTAAATGAAATCGTCAAGATGGTCGGTATGGACGCCCTTTCGCCGTCCGACCGCCTGAAGATGGAAGCGGCCCGCTCCATCCGTGAGGACTTCCTGCACCAGAACTCCTTCGACGAGATCGACACCTACACGTCGCTCCAGAAGCAGTACTACATGATGAAGCTTGTCTATGCATTCTACGAGCAGGGCGCCAAGGCGCTCGCCCAGGGAGCAAAGATCGGCGACCTCATCAAGATGGAAGTCCGCGAGAGGATCGGCCGTTACAAATACACGCCCGAGGCAAACATCGATGCAGAATATAAAAAGATCGGCGAGGAGCTCGCATCCGAGATCGCAGCGCAGATCGGAAAGGAGGACCGGTAAATGCCTAAGGAATATCGCACCATACAGGAGGTCGCCGGACCTCTGATGCTCGTAAAGAGCGTAGAAGGCGTCAAGTATGACGAGCTCGGCGAGATCGAGCTTGCGAACGGCGAGACCCGCCGCTGCAAGGTCCTCGAGATCAACGGCTCCAATGCCCTGGTACAGCTCTATGAGGCTTCCACCGGCATCAACCTTTCCAACAGCAAGGTCCGTTTCCTCGGCCACTCCCTCGAACTGGGAGTCTCCGGCGACATGCTCGGCCGCGTCTTCAACGGCATGGGCAAGACCATCGACAACGGTCCGGAGATCCTTCCGGAGGAGAGACGCGACATCAACGGCCTGCCGATGAACCCGGCAGCCCGCGCGTATCCGTCCGAGTTCATTCAGACCGGCGTCTCCGCCATCGACGGACTGAACACCCTGGTCCGCGGACAGAAGCTTCCGATCTTCTCGGCTTCCGGTCTGCCGCACGCCAACCTGGCTGCCCAGATCGCCCGCCAGGCGAAGGTTATCGGCTCCGACGAGCCGTTCGCGGTCGTCTTTGCCGCGATGGGCATCACGTTTGAAGAGGCCAACTTCTTCATTCAGTCCTTCCGCGAGACAGGCGCGATCGACCGTACCGTCCTCTTCATCAACCTGGCCAACGACCCTGCCGTCGAGCGTATTTCCACGCCGCGTATGGCGCTGACCGCCGCCGAGTACCTGGCCTTTGAGAAGGACATGCACGTTCTGGTCATCCTGACCGATATCACGAACTATGCGGACGCGCTGCGTGAGATCTCCGCAGCCCGCAAGGAGGTTCCGGGACGCCGCGGTTATCCGGGCTACATGTACACTGACCTTGCTCAGATGTACGAAAGAGCAGGACGCCAGAAAGGCAAGAAGGGCTCCATCACGATGATCCCGATCCTCTCCATGCCGGAAGATGACATCACGCATCCGATCCCGGACCTTACCGGTTACATCACCGAGGGCCAGATCATCCTTTCCCGTGAGCTTTACCGGAAAGGCCTGACTCCGCCGATCGACGTTCTTCCGTCCCTGTCCCGACTTAAGGACAAGGGTATCGGCAAGGGCAAGACCCGTGAGGACCATGCGGCGACGATGAACCAGCTCTTTGCAGCGTACTCCCGCGGCAAGGACGCCAAGGAACTCATGGTCATCTTAGGCGAGGCAGCCCTCTCCGAGACCGACCTTATCTACGCGAAGTTCGCGGATGAGTTTGAAGCGAAATACATCAATCAGGGCAACTTCACCGACAGAACGATCGAGGAAACCCTTGAGATCGGCTGGGATCTTCTCCGCATCCTGCCGCGTTCCGAGCTGAAACGTATTAACGACCAGATGCTGGACAAGTACTACGAGAAATAAATCAGCGGAAAGGAGCGCATAAATGGCAGCTACACAGGTAAATCCTACCCGAATGGAGCTGACCCGGCTCAAGAAAAAGCTGGTCACGGCGATCAAGGGACACCGCCTGCTGAAAGATAAGCGGGATGAGCTCATGCGAGAGTTCCTTGATCTGGTCCGTGAGAACATGGAGCTCCGGCTCCGCGTCGAAGAGGGGATAAAGAGCGCGAACACCAATTTCGTCATCGCGAAAGCGGGCATGTCGGAGGAGATCCTCCACGCGGCGCTCATGGCTCCGAAACAGGAAGTCACGCTCATCGACAAGACGAAGAACGTCATGAGCGTCGATATTCCGGTCTACGAGTACACGACCAGGACGCCGGACCCGAATGATATCTACTCCTACGGCTTTGCATTTACGTCGAGCGATCTCGACGGGGCTGTGAAATCCCTGGCGGACATCCTTCCGGATATGCTTCGCCTTGCGGAGGTGGAAAAGTCCTGCCAGCTCATGGCTTCGGAGATCGAAAAGACCCGCCGCCGCGTTAACGCGCTGGAGCACGTTATCATTCCGGAGACCCAGTCCGGGATCAAGTACATTACCATGAAGCTTGACGAAAACGAGCGGAGCACACAGATTCGGCTTATGAAAGTCAAAGACATGATGCTGGAGGAAGCCCACGGGTACAGTGAGAAACAGAATCATTAACATAGCAGTACTCCTCGCGGTCTTTATCGCGGGAGTACTGTTCTTCGGAAAATTCATGAACAGTGAAGTGACAGAGAGTGCGTCGGATCTTTTGGATTCGACGCTTCCTGTCGTGTGTGTAAAGAACGAAAATTACCGGACAGGGCTCATGTACGGCTCTGCCGGATCGATGGATCCGATGCATGTCAGGGATGTTCTCATTCCCATGACGACCGAGCGGGAGATCACGCTCTCCGTGAAGCCGTTTGGAAATGAAATAAACGCCGTCTCCTTTACCGTAGCGGCCCCGGACACCGGAGAAGTCATAGAGACGAGAAAAATCGTCAATTTCAAGGAGGACGGCGAGTGGGAGACGGCTTCATTTTCCTTAAATGAGCCGATCCTCATGAACCGCGAATATCCGATCACCTTTACGGTCTCGACCGGAAAGGGGGAGTTCAATTACTATGCGCGTCTTACCATGCGCGAGGAGCTGATCCCGGACCGCTACCTGCAGTTTGTGGATTACTTTTATAAAAAATGCATTGAGTCGCCCGGCGCAACGGAGCTCTCCGCCTATCTCGAGACGGACACGACCGTGACCAACACCTCCCTCGCCGAGACGGACATCACATCCAGCGTCGCGCAGATCACCTTCGGGAATCTTGCGCCGAAGCTCGTGCGGGAGGGCATCCCGACGATCCGGGAGATCAGTCCGGCAGCCTGCACGCTCACCAACGAGTACCTCATCTCCGCGGATTTCGACGGCACGGTGAAGTATTACCGTGTCTCCGAGTTCTACAGGCTCCGCTACGGAACCAGCCGGATGATGCTGCTGAACTTTACGCGGACCATGGAGCAGGTGTTTGACGGCTCCGACGGCTCCATCACGGCCGACGGAATCATGCTCGGAGTGGTGCCGAGAGGTGTCGAGTTCTCCCAGAGCCCGGACGGAAGCATCACGGTATTTACCGCCTGCGGAGCCCTGTGGGCCTACGACGAGGGGGAGAACACGCTCTCTCTGGTCTACGCGTCAAGCCGTGCGGGCGACGTGCCGGACGAGCGCGAGGACCACGACGACTTTATCTACAGAGTCCAGCGGGTCACAGACGAGGGCAACATCGATTTTGCCGTCATCGGCTACATGAACCGCGGGACAAATGAAGGCCGCACGGGCATCGCCGCCATGAAATACACTTCCGAGAGGAGATTCGTGGAGGAGACCGCCTTCATCGACGTGAACGTGGGCTTTGAGGAGCTCAAGGCGGACACCGACAGGCTTTTCTACCTCGCGAAGGACGGCAGAATCTTCGCCTATCTTGACAACACTCTCTACCGCTTCGATCCCGCGGACGCTCAGATGAAGGCTGTGCTTACGGACATTGTACCGGACTGCTTCGTCTCCTCGTCGACCGGGGCCATGTGCGCCTGGGCGGACTCGATGAGCCCGACGGCTGCGGATACGCTCACCGTGCTGGACCTCGAGAGCGAGAAGAAACGCACTGTGACGGCGGAGGCCGGCGAGCAGCTCAGGTGTGTCGGGTTCATCAACGAGGATTTCATTTACGGAATTGCTCTCTCGGAAGAGATCACCGCATATCCGTCCGAGGAGATCTTATTCCCCATGCACGAGATCCGGATCGAGGCCTTCACCGGGGAGCGGATCAAGACCTACACACCGGAGGGCATGCGGGTCGTCGGAACCAAGATCAAGGAGGGGCTCGTCGAACTCACCCGGTTCTACAAGACGGAGAACGGCTGGGAGATTGCTCCGGCGGACAATATCATGAACAACCGCAAGTCCCAGACGACCGCGGAGGCCGCGTCCTCGACGGATTCCCGCACCGGAACGGCCGTCACACTGACGCTGCCCAGCAAACGACGCAGTCTTTCGCCGATGATCGGAAGTTTTCGCATGAAATCACTGGACGGCGGGGCTAAGTTTACTGTACAATATACATTTAACGGGTCACTGCCTTCCTATTACGTCTACGGTGGCGGAGAGCTTCTGGCCGTTCTGACTTCCCCGTCGGAGGCAACGCTTCTTGCGGATGAGCATGTCGGAACCGTGCTGGATTCCGAAGGCCGCTACATCTATGAGCGCGCAAACAGGAAGACCAAGACCGAGCTCGCAAATGAAGACATCCCGGAAGCGTTTCTTTCGGGAACATTCTCCGCGTCCCAGCTTCAGGCGGCGGTTCCGGAGGGCGTTCGTGTACTCAACCTGTCCGGGTGCTCGCTCGACATGGTTCTCTACGAGGTCTCCATGGGCCGGGCGGTCGCAGCCAGGATGGCGGACGGCACGGCGACGGTCATCGTCGGCTACGACGGCTACAATACGAAGCTCTACAATTTTGAGGACGGCTCCCATTACTATATGGGTCTCAATGACAGCCGGGCTTCGTTTGAGGCGGGAGGAAATGTCTTTGTGACATACGTGGAGCCGCAGACGACCGTAAAACGGTGAACTACAGCAGGAGTTTATTATATGTACGAAGATGATAACAAGGGCCGAAAAAAGTGGATCATCATCCTGATCCTCGCCGTCATCGGGTTCGGTGTCAGCATCGGCTTTGTCGGCTGGTATCTCATGCAGCGAAGGGCTGAAAATGAAGCCATGGAGAAGCTGCGCGAGCAGGTCGTCACCGAGACCACGCCGACGCCGACGGCTGCGCCGGAGGCGGACAATTTCACGGAGCCGGAGTTCACCGGCGAACGCGAGGGCGAGGCGGCCGAGGTCCCGGAGGGCACCGCGGACAGTGTCAATCACTGGATTGATTTCGCGACCTTAAAAGGTATCAATTCGGAGCTCTACGCCTGGATCTACGTGCCGGACACCAACATCGACTATCCGGTCGCCCAGCACATGGATCCGAACGACCAGAAATATTATCTGAATTATGATTTTTACGGCGGGGGCCGCTATGCGGGGTGCATTTTCAGTGAGTACGGCACCGCTCTGGACTTCTCGGACCCGATGACGATCCTCTACGGCCACAACATGCTGGACGGATCGATGTTCGGCGACCTGCACGCCTTCGGTGATCCGGAGTTCTTCAGCACACATCCGTACTTCTTTATCTATACGGAGGACCGGATCCTCATCTATGAGGTGTTCGCAGCTTATCACTACGACAACCGCCACCTGCCGACGTCCTTTAACTTCTTCGATCCGGATGTGCTTGCGCAGTATCTCTCGGAAATTCGGAACCTTCACACCACTGTGAAGAATATCCGGGAAGAGGCTTACGCGACGGCAGACGATAAGATTCTTACACTCTCCACCTGCATCTCGGGAGAGAGGGAGAAGCGCATGCTGGTCGCGGCAAAACAGGTCTTTGCGGGCGGCTACGACGAGGTTGAGGCCGCGGAGCAGGTGATCGCAAGCCTTACGGGAGGTCAGTGACGTGAAAAAAGGTTGGAAATCATTTTACGCAAAGCATGTGAAATACACGCTCTCGAGGATCATCGGCTGGACGGGCATCATCCTCTTCTGGTGGCTCTTCCTCATCATCGGGCTGCTTGTGCGTCTCGACGACCCGTCGGGGCCGGCGCTCTTCATCCAGGACCGGGTCGGTCAGTACGGCCGCGTCTACAAGATGTACAAATTCCGGACGATGAAGGTGGACGCTGAGCACACCGGGTCCGGCGTCTACTCGGACGACAATGACCCCCGGGTCACGAGACTGGGCAGATTCCTTCGGGCCGCAAGCCTTGACGAGCTTCCCCAGCTCATCAACCTCGCAAAGGGAGACATGGCCCTCATCGGCTTCCGAAGCCCGCTGACCTATCATCCGTGGCCCTGGTCGGAGTACACGAAGGAGCAGAAGAAGATGTTCCTCTTAAAGCCCGGCATCACCGGCTGGGCCCAGGTGCACGGCCGCCGGACCGTCGAATGGCACGACCGCATCCGCATGAACAACTGGTATGCAGATCACGTATCGTTCTTCCTTGACCTCAGGATCTTCTTTATGACGATCTTCAAGGTCATCGAGAACAAGGACAACGAAAACATCGGAGAGACCGTCAAAAAAGAAAAGTAAAAGACTATGGCAAATGAAATCCACACACACAGACGGCATCACCATCACCACCGAAGCTCGAGAAATCCGATGCTGGAGTCGGCCCACAGAGACCCGGCCACGCCGGAGGAACTGAAAGAGCTGAACGAAGGCCTTCGGGAGGCGCTCACAGACGCGTCAGAGGGTGAGGCTGAAGGCGGCGCAAGACACCATCATTCCTCCCACCGGAAAAAGGTGAACAGGCGCAAAAAGATGAAGGGGAGCCAGATTGCCCTCATCGTCGTCGGCGCGCTGCTCGGAGTCGTGCTCATCGCTGCGGCAAGCTTCTTCGTGCTCCAGAGAATCGGCGCCGGCCGGCTCTCCCATAAGGAAGCGCCCGCCGAATCAGCAGCCGAGAAGATGGCAGAGAAGACAGGCGAGAAGATCAGCTACGAGGAGGGCGTCATCACCTACAACGGGGAGAGATACCGCTACAACGAGGACCTGGTCACGGTGCTTTTCATGGGTATCGACCGGTCGCTTCAGGAGGAGAACACTGTCGATAACGTGGTCGGTCTGAACGGTCAGGCAGACACCCTGATCCTCGGGGTCGTCGACAACCGGCACAAGAAGATCACGCTGATCAATATCTCCCGCGATACGATTGCGCCGATCGCCCTCTACAACACGGACGGCCAGTACATGCGGCACGCGGATTCGCAGATCTGCCTTGCATTTGCGTTCGGCGATGGCCGGGAGAAGAGCTGCGAGAACGTCGTCGAGGCAGTATCGAATTACTTCTACGGGATCCCGATCTCATCCTACGCAGCCATCGACTACGAGGGTATCGGCGTCCTGACGGACACGGTCGGCGGGGTTGAGGTGGCCATCACGGATGACTACTTCGCCAAAACGGATCCCAGTATGATTCCCGGCAATACTGTGACGCTGGACGGGTGGCAGGCCATGCGGTATGTACGGTCCCGCGACTCATACTCTGTCGAGGCAAACAACGGCCGTATGCAGCGGCAAAAGCAGTTCCTTCTGGGGCTCATCAAACAGACCCTGGAGGCCACCAAGCAGAACTTCACGATGCCGCTCGCACTCTACAACTCCGTGAGTGACTACACAGTCACCGATCTCACCGCACCGGACATCACGTATCTCGCGGCCACGGCCGTCCAGTACGGGTTTCACGAGGAAAATCTCCGTGGTATCACCGGCGAAATCCGGGAACTAGACGGACACGCGGCTTTTTATGCGGATGAGAAGAAATTTTACGAATTGGTACTTGAAGTTTTTTATGAGAAAGAGTAAACTATAGAATAAGCAGAATTTTCAGGGAGGTATTGGAGTATGAGAAAGAAAATGGCAGCGCTTGCGATGGCAACGGCGGTGGTTATAATGACTGCTGTTCCGACGTTTGCGAAAGATCCGTTCTACAGCCCGACCGGCTCCGTCATCACGGAGACACCTCCGCCCACCTCTCCGAAGACGGGCGAGAGTGATGCGCTTCTTTACGGTGTAGGTGCGGCAGCGGTCTGCGGAACGGTCATGGTGGTTTCCGGCAGGAAGCTCAAGACGTCATAATGAAAGATGCAAAAAAGAAAGCCTTCCGCGAGGGAAGGCTTTTTTCATGCATTTTATTCGGTGATGTGGACGACCAGAGAGACCGGCAGGGCGGAGAGCCCGGCGTCGTTCGTGACCGTGTAGGTCAGGATGTAGGTGCCCGGTACATCGGTATTTACCTCGCCTTCGCAGCGGACCTTGGCGCCGATGGAGGAGCCATCCGTGTCGATGACCCGTTTTACGTTGGCGTACTTGCCCGTAAATGGATTAGAAGGCGAGCAGGTGACCTCCGCCGTGGTAAGCTCGATGAAGGGAAGGTCGATGACGGGGGAGACGGAAGTTCCTGCATAGGCGGTATCCCCGAACATATTCGTGAGAGAGAAGTTGTAGGTGATATTTGTGATATCTGTCGGGTCGATCTCGACGGAGCTCACGAGCGAGTCTCCGATATTGTTGCCGTAGCCGTCATCCGCGACAAAGCCCTCCGAGGTCACAACTCGCGCGCCCATGCTCTCGAGCGTCGAGAGTGATACTTCCGGCATAGCGGCGGGAAGCGTGAGCAAGGGTCCGGAATAGTTTTCCAGCGTGAGCGGGCGGTCTGCCTTCACGGTTCCGCTGTCGGTCTTAACGGAATAGCTGATGACTTTGGCATTTTTGCTTGTGCCGGCCTTGATTTCCGCAAAGACGCTGGTTCGGACTTCTTCGGGCGTAAGAGTTCCGAAGGAGACACCCTCAAGGAGGTTGAGGCTTCCGGTACCGTCGTAGACCAGCGTTTCGGGATCGAAGGAGAAGGCGTTTGCGGCTGTCGGGGCAGCTTCTTCCTCCACGCTCTCGGCTTCGGCTTCGGATTCGACTTCCGTCTCCTCAGCTGCCTTAAAGCGCTCGAGCAGGGAAGGGATGAAGGCGGTGTAATCATCGGTGAGGAAGACCAGGCCGATGTTGATCACGGCGACCACTGCAATGACAACTTTCAAAATTTTACGAAACAGACTCATAGTATCACCTTATTTATGCATTTAATAGGAAGAGTATAGCATATCCGATGAGAAAAGTTAAGCAAAAGAGTGATATTCCCGGGAGAATAACTACTATCATTTTTAGAAGATATGTGCTATGATATGAGCTTAAGAGTTAAAACAAGGAAAGTCTGCGGAAGAGAAAATGAGAAAAACACACATCGCGATCGTACTGATCTTTATCGCCTGCATGGGCATCTACTTTTATTACAGATCAAGGCCGGAGGCTGTGGACGATCATATGGGACCCGAAATCCACATGGAGGAGACGACAATCAGTCTTCCATCGAGCGCATCCGAAGCGGATATCCTCGCCGGGGTCACCGCTGTGGACGCCATGGATGGCGACGTCACCGGCAACCTCTTCGTGGAGCAGCTCTCAAACTTCGTCGAGAAGGGCAGGAGAAATGCCACCATTGCGGCCATCGACAGCAGCAACCATGTGACAAAGACAACCAGAGAGGTGGTCTATACAGATTACCACTCGCCGCTCTTTGAGATGCGGTCGCCGCTCGTCTTTAATGTCGGCAGCGTATCACCTCTCGATTATCTGAACGCCTACGATCCAATCGACGGGGACGTCACGGACAAAATCGTCATTTCCGATAAATTCAGCATATCAACGAACACACCCGGCGAGTATCCGATGCTCTTCTCCGTGACCAACTCCGCCGGCGATGTCTCAGAACTGCCGGTCACTGTCTTGGTCAGGGATCCTTATGCGGAAAACAAGAGCAGCGGACCGACTGTCACACTCTCGACCGGCCTTATCAACGTCCCGGTGGGCGAAGGAGCTGATGTCTTCTCTTACGTACAATCAGTGCGCATGGGGAACATCACTTATACAAGGCGGGATGACGGAAATCTGCACACCGATGCCGACTGGGAGCGGCTTCAGGTGCCGGAGCAGCTCACCATGTACGATATGGCGGTGGAAGGCCCGATCGACTTCAATACGGTCGGCTCCTACGAGCTGAAGCTTCACTTTACCGATTTTGACGGCAATGACGGCTGGAACCGGATCATTGTGTTTGTATACTGACGGGGAAGAAAAATTGGAAGAAAACAAAGATCAACAAGCAAGAAGCACCGGAATCGATCTCTACAGTATTGTCCGGGACGTTCTCAGAGAATGGTGGACGATCGGCCTCCTGGCCGTGTCCGTCTATCTCATGGTAAACATGTGGACGGAGATGAGCTACAAGCCGGAATATACAACGACCGCAGTTTTCTCGGTCACTGCCCGGGGCATGAACCAGACTCTCTATGAGCAACTCAGCAGCGCCCAGTCGGTCGCCGCGAAGTTTAAGACGGTCCTTGAGAGCGACCTTTTCGACCGCAAGATGGAGGAAATCCTCGGTGAGAAGATCGAGGGGACAAAGACTGTGCAGCAGATTGAATCGACCAACCTTGTCATGATGTCGGTCACAGCCTCGTCTGCGATGGATTCCTATCGGCTCATGAGGGCCATAACGGATAACTACAGAGAATTATCGGATTATGTCATAAAGGATGTATCGGTTGACTTTCTGCGCCGCCCGGCAGTGCCTCTCGGAGCTTCCAACCCTCCCGGAGGGAACGGAAACGCCAAAAGAGCAGCCGCAGCAGCAGCCCTTCTTCTGGCTGCCTACTACGCCTTCTTCTCTTACATGAAGGACACCGTAAAGAACCGTCGGGAGGCCCGCAGCAAGCTGCTTGCTCAGCCGCTCGGCACCGTATGCCATGAGGCAAAGCGTTTCTGGCGCATCGGAAAACATAATGTGAAGGGGCGGCTCATCACCAACCCGATCATGAGCTTCCGTTTTGTCGAGACGACCCGCATGACGGCTTCCCGGATCGAGAACCGTATGCACCGGCGGGGCGTCAAGGTTCTCATCGTCAGCTCCGTCGCGGAAAATGAAGGAAAGTCCACCATCGCCTCCAATCTGGCCATCTCCCTGGCCCAGTCCGGCAAACGGACGCTGATCATCGACTGCGACTTCCGCAAGCCTTCCCTTATGAAGCTCTTTGAGATTCCGGAGGAGGAGGTGACAGATCTCACGGAGACGCTCCGCGGCAATGAGATCCCCGATGATCTCATCAAGCCGGCCTGGGTGAACAACCTGTTCCTCATCAGCAACAACCACGCAACGAGCGATGTCGATACCATCGCGCGAAGCGGTGGGCTTGGACGTATCATCGGCTTCTGCCGCAACCGGTTTGACTATATCATCCTGGACATGCCGCCGATCGGCGTGGCTCCGGAGGTGGAGATGTTCGCGGAGTACGCGGATGCCTCCCTTATCGTTGTGCGCGAAGATATGGTTCTCACAAGGGACATCAACTCGGTCATTACAGCTCTTAATAACACGAATGCCCCGGTACTCGGCACGGTCTTAAACGATGACCGGAGCGGCCAGGCATCCGGCAGCTATGGGTACGGTTATGGCTACAGCAGACAGTATGGAGGCTACTATGGAAAATCAAAAGCATGAATCCGAAACCGTGGCCGCACGGGAAGCCTCCGGGACAAGGAGTATCGGCATCTCGGCTCCCCAACCGATCGCGATCCAGACACTGGCTCTTAACGCACTCAAGGGGTTTCGCAAGTTCTACTGGCTGTTTTTTCTTATTATCAGTGTCCTGAGTTCATACTTCTATATCAGGGCTGAACGGAGCTATGTTCCGTTCTATCAGGCGCACATGTCCTTTGCGGTCAACACCCAGTCGGCATACGGCTACTCTGAGTCCTATTATAATCAGGTGTCTGTTAAAAAGATCGGCAGCGTATTTCCCTATATCCTCGAGTCGGGTCTTGTACAGCAGAAGGTGCAGGAAAGGATGAATATCCCTTCTTTGAACGCTTCGATCTCTTCGAGCGTTCTGGAGGAAAGTGCGGTCTTTACAATCAATGTCAGCGGCAGTGATCCGGAACATATCTATGAGGTGCTTACCAACGTCGTCGACTGTTTCCCGGAGGTCGCCAGGTATGTCATCGGCAACATCCAATTGTCCGTTATCGACGACAGCGGTGTGCCGAAGACCCCTATCAATCCGCCGAATTTTAAGAGTCTGGCGAAACGTGGAGCTATGATGGGGGCGGCCATAAGCGCTCTTCTGCTCCTCTTATATGCGCTCTCCCGCAACACGGTTACCAGATCGGAGGATCTCGAGCGCTATATCTCCATGCCCTTCCTCGGCGGTATTCCCAAAATCAGAGCCGGCATTGACCGGAAGACGGGAAAGAAGCTTTCCATCCTGCTCGACGAGAAGGGCAGCATGACGGCTCTCGGTGAGAGTCTGCGCATCATCCGGACCCGCTTCATGCGGCAGGCGGAAGAGCGAAATATGAAGAAGATCGTCATCACATCCACTGCGCCGGGCGAGGGCAAATCCACCATCGCGGTCAACTTTGCGGTGTCGCTGGCCCGCGAGGGCAAGAGCGTTATTCTGGTGGACGGAGACCTTCGGAATCCGACCGTCCGCACTGCGATGCACCTCACGGGCGGAACCGCCGGTTTTGCGGATGTCCTGAACGGTACAGCAGAGCTTTCGGACGTCCTTGTCTCCTACAAGGATGAAAATATCATGGTACTCCCGGGCAGCCTTGATTCGGTGGACCCGGCCGGGCTTCTCGGCAACGAGCGCATGAAGGAGCTTTTTGCAGCTCTGGGCAAGGCGGCTGACTTCCTGATCGTCGACGCCCCGCCCTGCGGGATCCTCTCCGATGCGGCAATCATTGCCCGGGAGATGGACGGAGTTGTATTTGTGATCACCCAGGATCAGCTGCCGGTGCCGAGGATCCTCGACGCAATCTCGGGACTTGGGGATTCTCATGCCCAGATGGCGGGGTATATACTGAATCGTACACAGGTATTCCTTACGGGCAGCCGCTACGGCGCTTACGGTTATGGCTACGGATACGGTTACGGCTATGGTTATGGCGGCTACGGCTACGGGTCGTCCAGGAACTACGGTTACGGCTATGGAGACAAGATAATTCAATCTACAGCCGCTAAGGAACAGAATGACAAAGACATCTGAATGCGAAGCTTACCTTACTGAAACGAAAGTAAAAGGAGAGTAGTATGCCGCTCAAGCTTCTATACATCACCAATGATCCCCGGATTGCCAAAATCGCCGAGGAGAACGGGGTCGACCGGATCATGGTCGATATGGAATATATCGGGAAAGACAAGCGCCAGGGGGGCCTTGACAGCGTCAAGAACCACCATACTGAGGCGGACATCTGTGCGATCCGGGAGGCCATCACAACATCGCAGCTGGTGGTTCGGGTCAATCCGATCCACGAAGCCGGCGAGGAATACGGCTCCTCGGAAGAGGAAATCAATGGAGCCATCCGCTGCGGAGCGGATGTCCTTATGCTGCCTTATTTTAAGACAGCTGCGGAAGTAAAGCGCTTTCTTGCCTGCGTGAACGGGCGCTGCCGCACGATCCTGCTTCTCGAGACGAAGGAGGCAGTCGAAGTGCTGGATGAAATCCTGACCCTTCCGGGGGTCGAGGAGATTCATATCGGCTTAAACGACCTCTCCATCTCTTATGGAAGGAGCTTTCTCTTTGAACTCCTGACTGACGGAACCGTTGAGCGGATCTGCTGGCGCATCAGAAAGGCCGGAATACCCTACGGATTCGGCGGGATTGCCTCCCTGGGGCGCGGCGATGTCCCTGCGGAGATGATCATCCGCGAGCACTACCGGCTTGGGTCCGGCGGCGCAATTCTCAGCCGCAGCTTCTGCAACGTCAACAAGATCGATAACCTCGAGGCCGCAGAGGAAATTTTCTTCCGCGGAGTGAGGGAGATCAGGACGCTGGAGAAGGAGTGTGCTGCCTACAGGGATTATTTTGAGAATAATCGGAGGGAGCTTAAGGCGGCAGTAGGTAGAGTTGTCAGCAGAATGCAAGGAAAAGCATAGGAGGTGTATTTATGGATTTGAAAACTACGCTTGACCATGAACCGGATATTCGAAAGCATCTGTTTGAAAAAGGTTATCTAATCACAGATAAGCAGTTGACAACCGCTATGGAGGGGTTTCCGTTTTACGGAAATTGGAATCATACGGAAATTGGCGCATATCATTTTTATGTATACCGTACAGCACCGCTTTATCTTTATAAAAGGGCGGATAGAGTATTCTTTCTTATTGGTCATGCGTATAATCCATTTACAATGCAGTATCAGGAACATGATATTCTTGCAGAACTGGCAGAACTATACGGAACAGATGCGTATCTTGATAAAATCGATGAGCTTACCGGTGTGTTTATCATGGGGGTGGTGGAAGGCCTGCATATCGAGTTTTTACTCGATGCTTCCGGCATGCAGTACGGCTGTTATGGTACGGTGAACGGGCAGCAGTATATTTCATCACATATGCGGCTTATCGGTGATCTCACCGGTATCAGAACCAGCGATTATGCCGAAAGACTGATTCATTATCGATGGTATAAGTATATGCTGGGTTTTTACATGCCCGGTGATATAACATGTTATGATGAAATTAAGCGTATTATCCCCAATACGTATGTGACCTTCGATGGGGCTTATAAAGTCACCCGCTTTTATCCGAATCGTCCGATTAAGATGTGTCGGACTAAACAAGAGTATCGCAAGGTGATAAAGCAGGCTGCTGAAATTATGCAGAACACGATGGCTCTCATTCCGAAAAAGTGGGAGCGACCTGCGATTTCGCTTACAGGCGGAATCGACAGCAATACGACATTTGCTGCTGCGAACGGTAATTATGATAAGTACACGACATTCAGCTATATTTCCATGTATCGGGAGTCGGTGGATGCCGAAAAGGCGGCACAGATCAGTGAACGATTTCATGTGCCTCACAAGGTATACAATATTCCTGAGACAAATGAGCAGATCGCTAAATTTGATATCTACAAGGCGATCCTTGAACATAACGACGGCGATATCGGCAATCGTAAAGATGATGATACACGAAAAAAAGTTACTTTGATTCAGAATGATGTCTGTGATGTAGAGGTCAAATCCTGGATTTCCGAAACGATTCGAGCCTATGCGTATAAGTATTTCGGGCGAACCAGATTCCAGAAGCAGGTAAGCCCAAGAAGGTTAACATCGTTATATAAGATATTCCTGGGAAATCGGAAGCTCGCAGTTGAGACAGACCATTACTTTGATGAATACCTGAAGAACACGGATTTTGAGGCTCACATTTTCAACTACGACTGGACAGATTTCTTTATCTGGGAGATGGAACATGGGGGAAAGTGCGGCCTTAATATCGGTGTCATGAAGTCGTGTTTTGATATCACGATCCCATATAATAACAGAAAACTTTTGGATCTTCTGCTCCGTGTTCCGCTTAAGTACAGGATAAATGATCAACATCATCTTGATCTTAAGAGAGTCATGAACCGTGAACTATATGATATGAATATCCGTGTTGTAAACCTTAATGAGACGGAGAAACGTAAGAAACTGATAAACCTTTACTATACGATTCATTCAAGACTTCCGTATTAAGAGGATATAGATGAAATTTCTTCTTTTATCACCAAAAAACCGCACCACCTACAACTTCCGCGGCGACCTCCTCATGGACATCAAAGCCCGCGGCTACGAGGTGCTTGTAACTGGACCCGACCGGACGGATGTTGACCGGATCGAGGCGCTCGATGTGCGCTTTGTCGAGGTCCCCGTGGAGAAGAACGGTACCAGCGTACTGGGAGACCTTCGTTATTGCCGGAGCCTTATTCGGCTCATGAAGCAGGAAAAGCCCGACGCGGTCCTCGGCTACACCGTAAAGCCAGCCGTCTACGGCGCAATCGCTGCAAAGATCGCCGGTGTGAAAAATATCAACAGCATGATCACCGGCGGTGGCTACACCTTTATTTCGACCAACCTGAAGGCCAGGATACTCGGCCTGATCGTCCGAACCCTCTACCGGATCGGGCTTGCCCAGGCGGACCATGTCATCTTCCAGAACCGGGATGACCTCGAGGAATTTACCGCAAAGCACCTCGTGAGCCGCAAAAAATGTGATATCGTCAACGGGTCGGGCGTGAACATGGAGCATTTTGCACCCGCACCGCTTCCGGAAACAACGACATTCTTCATGCTCTCGAGACTCCTTAAAAATAAAGGCGTGCGGGAGTACCTGAAAGCTGCAAAAGCCGTCAAACAGGTTCATCCGGAGCTTCGTTTCTGCCTCCTCGGCAAGTATGAGGATAAAATGCAGGACGCAATCCCGGCAGAGCAGGTGGAACCCTACATTCGGGAGGGCATCGTTGAGCGCTTTGAGGAGACGGATGATGTTCGTCCTTATTACGAACAGTGCTCCGTCTATGTCCTGCCCTCCTACCGGGAGGGAACACCCAGAACGGTCCTTGAGGCCATGGCGATGGGAAGAGCCATCATCACGACGGACACAAACGGCTGCCGCGAGACGGTCATCGAAGACGAGAACGGCTATCTTGTGCCCGTGCGAGACGCAAAGACGCTCGCCCGCCGCATGAAATATCTTGCGGAGCACCCGGACCTCATCAGGAAGATGGGAGAACGGAGCCGTGCATACGCGGAAGAAAAATTTGCAGTTGACAAAGTCAACGCGGAGATGATCCGCATCATGCAACTATAAATCAAAAGGAAGGCGCTATACATGTTTTCAGACCTCTATGAAAAGCTGGCGGCCGGAGAGGAAAAACTCTCCTTGGTCGGTCTCGGCTATGTCGGGATGCCCATCGCGGTGGCATTCGCGAAGAAAATAAAAGTCATCGGCTATGATTTAAACGAGAAGAAGATTGAGCTCTACAAAAGCGGCATCGATCCGACCCGCGAAGTCGGCGATGAGGCAATCAAGGCCTCAACGGTCGACTTTACGGCTGACGAAACACGTCTTCGCGAGGCAAAATTCCACATCGTGGCGGTTCCGACACCGGTCAACGATGATCACACGCCGGATCTTACTCCGGTTGAAGGGGCGAGCCGCATCCTCGGACGCAACCTCACAAAAGGCTCTGTCGTGGTCTTCGAATCCACTGTCTATCCGGGCGTGACCGAGGATGTCTGCGTACCGATTCTCGAGAAGGAATCCGGACTTGTCTGCGGCAAAGACTTCAAGATCGGTTACTCGCCGGAGCGCATCAACCCGGGCGACAAGGTGCACCGTCTTGAGACCATCACCAAGATCGTTTCCGGCATGGATGAGGAGACACTGGATATCGTAGCAAAGGTTTACGAGCTGGTGGTCGCCGCCGGTGTTCATCGCGCAGAGTCCATCAAGGTTGCGGAGGCCGCCAAGGTCATCGAAAATTCCCAGCGCGACATCAACATTGCGTTCATGAACGAGCTCTCCATCATCTTCAACAAGATGGGCATCGACACGAAGTCTGTCCTTGAGGCTGCAGGCACCAAGTGGAATTTCCTGAAGTTCCAGCCGGGTCTGGTCGGCGGTCACTGCATCGGCGTCGACCCCTACTACCTCACCTATAAGGCCGAGATGCTGGGTTATCACAGCCAGATCATCCTCTCCGGCCGCCGTATCAACGACGATATGGGAAAATATGTCGCAGAGACTCTCGTGAAAAAACTGATCGCGGCTGACAAGGCGGTCAGAAATGCCCGCGTCGCTATCCTCGGCTTCACCTTCAAGGAGAACTGCCCGGATACCCGCAACACCAAGATCATCGACATCGTGCGCGAGCTCCGCGAGTACGGGATCGAGCCGGTCATCGCTGACCCACAGGCCGATGCGGAGGAGGCGAAGAGACTTTATGGGGTTGAATTTTCCGGCATGGAGGCCGTAAAAGATATGGACGCGGTCGTCCTCGCGGTGGCCCACAGGGAATTCGCAGACCTTTCGATGAAGACCGTGGAAGGCTGGTTCGGTCAGGGCAGGAAGGTTCTCCTCGACCTTAAGGGAATGCTGGACCGGAAGGCCTATGAGAAGGCCGGCTACATCTATTTCAGACTGTGAGGCAGTGAGATGGGTTATCAGAATGTAAATTTTCCGGAAAATACACTTTTCCTTGTGACGGGCGGAGCCGGCTTCATCGGCTCCAACCTCTGCGAAGCAATCCTTAAGAAGGGCTGCAAGGTGCGCTGCCTCGACGATCTTTCGACCGGCAAGCAGGAGAATGTGGACATTTTCAAGGAGAACCCGAATTACACTTTCATCAAGGGAGACATCAAGGATTTTAAAACCTGCATGAAAGCCTGCGAGGGCGTAGACTATGTTCTCAATGAGGCTGCCTGGGGCAGCGTACCCCGCAGCATTCAGATGCCTCTCTTTTATTGTGCCAACAACATCCAGGGAACCCTCAACATGATGGAGGCGGCCCGGCAGAACAATGTGAAGAAGTTTGTGTACGCCTCCAGCTCCTCTGTCTACGGGGATGAGCCGAAGCTTCCGAAGCGGGAGGGAACCGAAGGCAACCTGCTTTCACCCTACGCACTCACCAAGCGCTGTGATGAGGAGTGGGCGAAGCAGTACACGATGCACTACGGTCTTCCGACCATCGGCCTGAGATACTTTAATGTGTTCGGACGTCGGCAGGATCCGGACGGGGCCTATGCGGCGGTGATCCCGAAGTTCATCAAGCAGCTCCTGAACGGGGAGACGCCGACCATCAACGGGGACGGCCGTCAGAGCCGGGATTTTACCTATATTGAAAATGTCATCGAGGCCAACCTAAAGGCCTGCCTTGCGCCGGATGAGGCCTCCGGGAAGGCATTCAACGTCGCCTACGGCGGCAGGGAGTACCTCATCGATATCTACTACGGGCTCACGAAGGCGCTGGGACTCGATGTGGAACCGAACTTTGGCCCGGACCGGGCGGGAGACATCAAGCATAGCAACGCGGATATCTCGAAGGCAAAGAGGCTGCTCGGGTATGAGCCGGAGTGGAGTTTTGCGAGGGGGATTGAGGCGGCGATTGAGTGGTATAAGGAGAATTTATGATAGACTTTAGAAAGATTGTCCGAAGCGGAGAGCTGCGCGGCAACATTATGTATGCTCTTAAGTTTCTGCCGGACGAGCTCTATCTCAGGATATTCTACTTTGCGACAACGGGCAGATATTTGAATTTAAAAGATCCGAAGACTTTCTGTGAGAAGCAGCAGTGGCTCAAACTGCATGATAAAAGGCCGGAATACCGGATCCTTGCAGACAAGCTTCGCGTCAGGAAGCATATCCGTGAGACGCTGGGAAAGGGGCACTGCTTTCCGCTCTTAGGCTGCTGGAAGTCTTTTGATGAGATCGATTTCGATCAGCTTCCGGAGCAGTTTGTCCTTAAGTGCAACCATGACTCCGGCAGCACGAAGGTTATAAAAGATAAATCCGCCCTGACAGCGGACGATAAGATGGAACTGAAGAAGTTCTATGATAACCGGATGAAGCATGACTTCTTCTATGCGGGCCGTGAGTATCCCTATAAGGGAATCAAACGCTGCATACTTGCGGAGAAGCTGATGGTCAGCAAAGAGCACCCGGAAGCCAGCATAGAGGATTATAAGTTCTTCTGCTTTAACGGTGTCCCGAAAGTGATGTTTATCGCGACCGACCGAAACACTGACTGCAAGTTTGACTTCTATGATATGGACTTCAACCATCTCGACATTGTGAATATCCATCCGAATTCCGGAAAGGATATCGAAAAGCCGAAAATGTTCGAGGAGATGAAGGAGATTGCAGCGAAACTGTCTAAGGGTATGAAGTTTGTTCGTATCGATCTCTATGAGCTGGACGGGCGAATCTATTTTGGTGAATATACTTTCTTCCACGGTGGCGGATTCCGGCTGAGTGAGCCGGAGGAGTGGGAGCGAAGGATGGGAGACTGGATCGAGCTGGGGTGATTGATCGTGATAAAAAGAGCCTATAAAGCGTTGCTTGCACATAAGAAAAACAGTGTCAGTAATTTGAGACTTTTAACAACCAGACTTGCGGAAGATGTGGCCATCGTCCGCAAGAGAAAACTGTACGCAGATGTTGTGTGGACAAAGGAACAGCAGGAGGAGTTTGACCGGTATTGGATTCAAAATTACGGTAAAAAGATTCCAAACATGTGGCACAAGCTGTATCAGCACTATACACATAGATTCAATGTCGAGTATATTCCTGAAAAGTTGTATACAACGAAAATCGAGCCATTTCTAAACCCATATTTTCAGGCGTATGAATATCAAAACAAGGGTATACTCGAGCTTTTAATCAGCGATAAAATTGCAGGGATTGCAAGATGTCCGAAAACATATGTTGTCGGTGATAATGGAATCTTGTACGGCGAGAATCGAAATGTAATTGAAAAAACAGGTGCACTTGCTATTCTTAAGGATGCAGGAGATGTCGTTATTAAGCCGACAAAAGACAGCAGTTCCGGCAAAAATATCTGTATCTTAAACCTGAAAAACGGGAAAGACCTTAAAACGGGCCAGGATTTGGAGACTATCCTGAATCAGTATCAGGATGGTAATTTTATTGCACAGGAAAAATTAAAACCGAGCGAAAAGCTTGCGAAGATATACCCGAAATCCATCAATACATTTCGTGTTATTACATATACTGTAGATGGAGAAGTCTATACAGCGCCTATTGTTCTTCGCATTGGCGTGAGTGGAAATGAAGTGGATAATATTCATGCAGGCGGCTTATGTATCCATGTGGATGATAACGGGATTTTGTCTAAGGAGGCATTCCAGCTGGGGTACGGCACAAAGGATATTAGGTTTTCGAAACATCCGGATTCCGGTCTTGTGTTTGACGGATATCGGATTGACGAAATTCCCAGTATTATAAAGGCGGTGAAGATTGCACATGGCTGTATGGTTGGCCTTGGAATAATTTCCTGGGATGTGACATTGGATTTAGACAATATTCCTGTGATTATAGAGGCTAATATAGTGGGGCAGTCTGTATGGTTTCCGCAGATTGTAAGCGGTGAAGCAATTTTTGAAGAGCATACAATGAAAATCCTTCAAAAGGTACATTGATTGCAACTTACAGCTAAAACTGAAGAGGAGTTTTATGGTCGAACCAATAAGAGTTTTATGTGTCTTTTCAACGCTGGATCGTGGCGGTGCGGAATCAATGTGCATGAATCTTTATAGGCACATTGATCGTGAGAAAGTCCAATTTGATTTTGTAAAGCATACGCCGGAAAAAGGTGCGTTTGAGGATGAGATTCATTCTTTAGGAGGAAGCATTTTTGAAGCGCCTGTTTACAGAGTATATAATCATATTCAGTATTGTATCTGGTGGCATAGACATCTTAAAAATCATCCGGAACATAGAATTATACACGGGCATTTTGCAACAATAGCTTCGGTTTATTTGGGTATAGCAAATAAATATGGATGCATCACGATTGCACATTCACATTTTACTTTTAGCAAAGAAAATGTTGATTCCGTCAGTAGATTTTTCAAATGGGAAATCATGAAAAAGACTGAAAGGATTGCAAAAATTTGCTTTGCATGTTCCAGAGAAGCAGGCGCATGGATTTTTCCTCATCGAAATTATCATGTTCTTAACAATGCAATTGATGCGAAGAAATTTGCAAATAACAGCATAGTGCGTGAGAAGGTTAGGGCTGAACTGGGATTATCTGATAAACTTGTATTAGGGACTGTCGGGACATTCAAGGAAGTGAAGAACCCGTTTGGAATTATAGAGATTGTTAAAGAGGTATGTAAAAGGAATCCAAACAGTGCATTTCTTTGGGTCGGAGATGGTCCGATGAGAACTCAGATAGAGGAAAAGCTTACACAGGAAGGAATTAATAATTCGGTTATTTTAACCGGAATAAGAGGAGATGTTGAGTGTTTGATGCAGGCAATGGATGCTTTTATTCTTCCATCTCATTCAGAAGGGCTTCCGGTAGTTGTAGTAGAGGCTCAGGCAGCCGGGATGAGATGCTTTTTGAGTGATGTTATTACACGTGAAGCAGATATCACAGGAAGATGCACCTACATCAATAATACAGATTATGTCGGATGGGCAGAAGAAATCTGTTCAGCAGATCTTACAAAAGTGGATACATGTGATCAGATTTGTGAAGCCGGGTATGATGTGCAAAAATCAGCGGAATGGATTCAAGAGTTTTATCTGAAATTATCCAAATAAAGAACTGAGGGTTAAATGTTTTCACTGACAGTTTTGTTTATAGATTTTTGCATACTGTATAGCAGAGTCCTTTTCGGAGAGATGTTTCCATCCAATGGGCTGTGTACGATACTGATAATGGCGTTCTCTGTCGCATTTATGTTTGATATTCATAAATCCAGAAGATTTGGTATATACGCCAGAGAGATTTCAGTAGGGTATATTTGGAGAATTTTTTTACTCTATTTTGATATCTATGGGAAAAGTATTTACCAGCTTCCGAACAGTGGTGCAGACAGCAGCGGCTTTTTCAAATCTGCAAAGATGTTATTGGGCTATGGCGAAGCACGTGATATGGGTTCGTTTCCCCATGTCATGGCGGCTATTTTCAGATTTACAGGTATTAATCAACTACTGGGACAATTCATAATTCTGCTTTGCTCAATGATTGCAATTCTCTTTTTTGCAAGAATTCTCGAGTACATATCAATCAGTATAGCAGATAAACGAACAGTCATGTTAGTAATTAATTTACTTCCCAACTTTGCGATTCTCTCCGTGATTTTTTTGAGAGAAGCACCGGTGACAATGCTTATTACAATCTCGCTTTATTGTTTTATAAAGTGGTTTAATGGAGGGACGTCAATCAATATCTTAGCTGCTGTTCTTTTTGATGTAGCGGCTTCCTATTTCCATGGAGGGAGTATAGGTGTTCTGGTAGGATATGCTGTGGCCATGTTCTTGTACGACCGTACAAATAAGCGAATCAGGATCTCTGTAAGGTCCATGTTTCTTGCGACTATTATGTTATTCATAATATCCTATCTATATTTTAACTATTCTGATATATTGTTTGGAAAGTTTCGTGGAGTAGATAGTATCCAGGAAGTTGCAAACACACTGGATTATGGTGGATCTTCGTATGCTCGATATGTCGGTGACAGCTCCTCTGTGCCAAATATGATTATCTATACTGTACCGCGAATTGTTTATTTTTTGTTTTCTCCGTTTCCCTGGCAGTGGAGAGGGATAAGCGATATCATTGCGTTCGTGTTTAGCTCTATGTTTTATATGTATGCAGTCTATGCTGCTATTAAAAATATGCACATATATGGCCGCAGCAATCATAATCAGGTATTAGCGGTACTGATTATAGCTTTTTGTATTGTATTTATTTTTGCATGGGGTGTTGTAAACACAGGAACGGCTGCTCGTCACAGAGATAAGATGGTTATGATTTTTGGAACGTTACTGGCATTAAGTTTTAATCGAGGAGAAAGAGTGCATGATTGAAGTTCTTTTGTTTGGACTTAGTGACAATATGGGTGGAATCGAGACCTATCTGAAGAAAATATGGGACAATATTGATAAAAGTCAGTTTCACTTTAACTTCATTGATATGAACGGTGCGAATAAGCAGGCATGTTTTTACGAAGAGCTCTCTAAGAGCGGTGCAACGTTCTATAAGATTACACCGAGAAGAGAGTCTGTCTGGAAAAACAGAAGAGATTTGAATCGCCTGTTTAAAGAACATCACTTTGATATTTTTCACTTTAATGTTAATACACTGAGCTACCTTGTGCCGGTCGAGATTGCTTTGAAGAATGGATGTGCAGTCGTTGTGCACAGCAGAAATGCAGGTGCCAGTAAGAACAAGATTACAAGACTCCTGCATGTGCTAAATAAGAAACGCTTACAAAGAATGCCGGTGCATCGAATCGCAGTATCGCCACTGGCCGGTGAGTGGCTCTTTGGAAGCTCAAATTTCGATGTTTTTTTTAATGGCGTTGACACCAAGCGATTTCAATATACAGATGAAAACAGAAGTAGGATTCGTGAAGAGCAGAGCTGCACAGATAAGCTGGTCATCGGAAATGTAGGGGCATTTACGCCTGCTAAGAATCATCGATTTATGGTAGATGTATTTGAGAAGGTGAAGGAAAAGAACCCGGATACTGTTCTTTGGTTTGTCGGAGATGGAGATGGTCGGGCCTCAATAGAACAATATGTAAAAGAAAAAGGCCTCCAGAATGATATAAGATTTCTAGGCAGACGAAGTGATACTCCGGCAATTTATGCGGCGTTGGATCTCCTATGGCTTCCTTCTCTTTTTGAAGGTTTTCCGAATGTTGTGCTTGAGGCGCAGTGTGAGGGGGTTCCTTGTTTATTATCAGATTGTATTCCACAAGATACTTTGATAGCTGATAATACGGATTCCCTTAGCCTGAATGAGTCGGCTTCGAATTGGACAGATAAGATATTTGAGATGCTTCTAAAGCAAAAAGAGGATAGGTCTTCCTGCAGTCAAGAGATTGCAGCAACGGATTTCTCGGCGCTTGCAGAGATTAAGCGTATAGAGAAATTGTACTTATCGATGATAGAATGAAGTGTAATCAAGTACAGAGGTCTCTTTATGAACGATATTTTAATTTCTGTTATTGTCCCGGTGTTTAATTGTGAAGCTGAAATTAGAAAATGCATAAATTCAATTTTGAATCAAACGTATAAGCATTTGCAAATTATTATTGTTGATGATGCGTCAACAGATTCCAGTTTGCAAGTATGTAAATCGTTTAAAGATGATCGTATTATTCTTATTTCAAAAGAACATAATAGCGGTGTTTCGGATTCGAGAAATATAGGGATTGAAGCATCAAGTGGAAGTTATATTACTTTTGTGGATGCAGATGATTATCTGGAGGAAACCGCAATAGAAGAAATCTGCTCTAAAATTGAATTATATAAAAACCCTGATATAGTCGTCTTTGGGATAATAAGCGAATACTACAGTAATGGTAAACTAGCCCGAATAGTAAGATCCGGTTATCGTGACAGATTTATTACAAGGGAAGAATTTGTAGATGAGTTCTTTACTCTTGGTTTAGGTAATCCTGTATGGAACAAAGTATTTCGAAGAAATGTCATCGAGAGTGCTAGATTTAATACTTCGTTAAAGGTGGCAGAAGATCTTGAGTTCTGTTTAGATGCATATTCAAACATTCAAAATCTTTATCTTGATGGCGGCTTATATTATCATTACTTTATAGATACAGATAAGCAAAAAACATACTTGAAGGACTCATTAAATTTCTCTGGCACAATTAAGAGAGTACAAAGGAGAGAGGAAAAATATAGAAAACTGGGAATAAAGCCTAATCTTATCGCAGATAACTATTATAAGTTGATTGTAGATAGTGCCTATGATTACGTCTGCATGGTTACATATGCTGATACTATATCTAAAAAAGAAAAGGAGAAATATGTTGATATAGCGATTAAGTCGGACGAACTAAAAGAGGCTCTCCGATATAATGGGATTCTGTCATCTCATAAGCGCAAGTTAAAACGATCACTTTTATTGATTAATAATAGTAAGATTATAATATTAATTTTACATTTATCAAGGAAGGCAAAGGGGGCTGTACAGCGCATGAAAAGTATGCGATAAGAGGCAACTATTTATGCGTTTATTGTGTTTGCACTTAAAAGCAAAGAACTATACCAGTTAATTAAATTAGACTTTAGATGCTATGGAGACAGGAAGTTTAATGATTGGCTTGGGTGGTATGTTTCATAATATGATAAAGAACTTCTATTATTTAGCAGGTTATTTGATGACAACGTTTTTTGGTGTTTGATGTATTTTGATGTTAGTGATTTTTGTTCCGCCTAAGGAGAAGACAGTGCTATTTGTGGTACAGCCTGACGATACGAGACTTTTAGGGTATATTAAAAAAGAAAAGCTATAAGGCGGTATGGTGTAAGATGCAGCCTATTTGATATGTAATCTAGATGCGCAAAGCAAGAGACATTGATAAAAAGATTAAAAAGTCTTCAACAATGCGACTCCTGTATGTGTAAAGCATAATCCTATAGGAGAATATTGTCGTATCATACATCAATGTATACATAGACGAGCTGTTGACCTGTGAGGATTAAAAAATATCTTTGTACTGGTGAGCAAAGGGAAAATAGAGCTAGCTAAACAGGTTTAGATTATTTAGCGTTGCAAAGAGGATTTGAGTAAAAGTGGAAGAATGAATAAAAAGCGAAACATTAGAAATATAATTTCAGGTATATTTTTTCAACTATTGAATACCTTGATGGGACTGGTTTTACCCTATCTTTTTATTACTAAGTACGGATCTGAAACAAACGGATTGCTTAGTTCCGTATTGCAGCTATATACGTGTTTGGATTTGCTGGAGGCGGGAGTAGGAGTTACGACTATTCAAGCCTTGTATGGTCCAATTGCACATGATGATAAGGAAGGTATAAACAGGATACTATCGGCGACAAATGTATTTTATCTGAGGACAGGAATAATTTATTCTGTGCTCATTGCAATTGTTACATTATTGTATCCAATGGTGGTTGACTCACAGCTGCCGGATAGTACAATTAGATTGGTTGTTATATTGCAGGGAGTGGGTCATGTTATAAATTATTTTTTTCAAGCTAAATATAAGCACTTATTATCAAGCGAAGGGAAGATATATATTTTAAATACAGCTCAAACTATAGAATCTTTAATTAGAAATTTTGGAAAGGTTGTCGTAATATATCTTGGCTTTGGAGTAGTTCTGGTTCAGTGCGTTCAATTAATTGCAGGATTAGTGTATTGTATACTTGTAATCTTATATGTAAAAACACGATATAAGTGGATAGATTTTAAGCAAATTCCGAACTTTCAAGCGCTAAATCAAAAGAATGCAGTAGTTGTCCAAGCAGTTTCTTGGACGATATTTAATCAAACTGATATTTTATTGCTAACAGTTGCGACGCATGATCTGGTATTAGTTAGCATATACTCGGTATACTTGTTGATCTATACATGCATACAAAACTTTTTGGAAGCAATTATCAATAGCTTTAAATATGAGATTGGACTGGCTGCTCAGAAGTCGAAGCTTCAATTAAATTTATATTATAGTAAGTATAGGATTTTTAATCTGGCGCTGGCAATTGCTGCGTATCTAATTGTATATGTTTTTATCGTTCCATTTCTTGAATTATATACCGCCGAAATAAGCGGTGCGAATTATATTATGCCGGGACTGCCAATACTATTCTTTGCTTTAAAGGTATTGTATGCGTTGCGGACGTTAAATAAAAGTCTAATAGAAGCTACGGGTCATTTCCGCGGGACGCAACATATTCCTGTTGTGGAAACAATTGTAAACGTTGTGGTATCTGTAGCTCTGGTAATACGTTATAATATATATGGTGTGCTTGTAGGAACTGTTGCAGCGCTTGCAATTAGTGAAATATTGTACATGATCTATAATACAAAAAATATATTAGAAGTATCAATAAGATTGTTCTTAAAAGATTATATAATGTTTGTGCCGGCGATTCTGCTGGTTGTTTACATAAGATCATGTCTTGATTTATCAGCGGATACATATATTGAGCTAGTCATTATCGCAATCCCAGTAAGCATAGCACTAGTAACTCTTTTTGCAATTCTATGCTTTATACGAATTAAAATAGATGAATTGTATTTTAAGAGAATCTGGGGGGCAAAAGGTTCTATGAGTTGATATATCGTTCTGCTTGTTTTTATTCCAAATTTCAGCTCAATTCTTGAGACAATAATGTGTAAAGACACCTCGTACTTTACGTTACAATCAAGGAATTCAATAATGAAGGCGGGCAGGGTTTTAGGTACGGCCAGCCTCTAAATGCTTATAAAGCTGCCGATAAAAGATGCGAGACTATTACAAAACGCGGCCGGAGCTTAAACGCTATTACGACAAGCGTTGTTTGGAATCTAACAGGTAAGAGAGTATGCGAGAAGACCGCCTCTAGAAATGTTCTCTGGCCGTGTGGGAGCGGCAGAAGGTTTAAGCATTGTTGTCTCGGAAAGGGAATATACGATTGAGCGTTTGCTAATGAATTTGTTTGCGCTGATATGGTTATTTAGAAAGAGAGAAAAGATTTGACTGCTACAGATGAGAATATAGAAGAATTTATGCTTGAAATTACAGAGACTACCAAGTATAAGGATGTGGAGTATCTTATATTCTCAATAAGGAAGCCATACTTGGATTATATGACCTGTGGTAGATTACAACACTTTGCTGTTCCTGGATACCTAAAACCGTTAGTCGAGGTAGTTTTTAAAAGATTAAAAGATTGTTCTATTAACGAAGCGGATATATGGAAATACATGTTACAGCATGATTTTAATGGTTGGGTTGCTTATTATGATTGTGTGCGAGGTTTCGCTGCAAAGGATTTTACAAATGGGAGGGAGAATAAATATACAGAGTTATTGCTCCATGTATTAACTGGATACATTCTTGATCGATTTAAAAATAAGATAGATAATATTAGTACAATTGTCGAAAACGAAGTTCTTACACATGAACCTAATAAATATGGTCTGTCAGTTATTAATGGCGCTGAGTTTCGTAGGGACTGTTTCATTTTTGATGGCAAAGCGTATCTTTATAATATCCTGACAAACACAAATCCCATCGATTTGCATGATGACAAGCCTGGTTTTGCGAGAATCATTACAGAAAAGATTTCAGACGGTAATATTTTAATGCGATTAGACGATCGATTAGCTGTACCTGAAAAGGAAGCTATCTCATATTCGACCGTGAATTTTGAGAAATTTTATGGTCCGCAATTTCTTTTTAAAGAGAGTATATTGCAAACTCCAAAAACAATAACGGTTCACATAGATGCTTCCACTATGGATAAACTTTTGTTGGTTGTTAAAAAGGATTATGATGAGAACAAGCAGAAAGAATTTTGGCATATAGAGATTGAAACCCTTCCTCACTTGGAAGTATCCTCAAGTGATTATTGCTTAACTACATTTTTGCATGGAATGTTTTATCCGGGGGAGGATGTATTTACGCATATTGATTGCACAAGGAACCAATATAGCATGGATATTTATCAAAAAAAATATTCACAATCCTCAGCTCAGGTGCCGATAGATCAATATACGGAGAATGGATTTCATTATAAAATCTGGTGTATTGAGAATGGGCATTATACCAGAGAAGTTTGGTATGACTTAATGAAGGTGACATTGGCCAACCCTTATTGCGAGCTATTAGATGAGATACTGGCATAATGCAGAAGGATACTGAAGCTGCGAAAAAGGTAATTTGATTTTTATTATTTACATCATACAGCATTGTAAGCTGCAAACGGTTTCTATGATTCGGAGTACATATGTTATTTAATTCATGGCAATTTCTTATCTTTCTCCCAATAGTTTTTGGAATATATTGGGTTTTGCCTCACAAATATAGGTGGGCGCTGCTGCTGATAGCCAGCTATTATTTTTATATGAGCTGGAACGCGAAATATGTTTTTTTGATCCTGGGCACTACGGCTGTGACATATTTCGCGGCAATCTGTATAGAAAAAACGGAAAACCTGAAAACCAAACGATTGATACTGGCGGCCTCTCTGGTCATATGTCTCGGAGTGCTTTTTATATTTAAGTATCTGAATTTCATCTTTGAAATAATAAATTCCGTGATGAGCATTTTTACTATTAAGATGGATCCTTTTATGGTGCAGCTTCTTTTGCCTGTGGGAATATCATTTTATACATTTCAGACGCTCAGTTACGTTATAGATGTTTATAAAGGGGAAATTTCGGCTGAGCACCATTTTGGATATTATGCGACATTCATTTCCTTTTTTCCACAGCTGGTTGCCGGTCCGATTGAAAGGGCATCGAACCTGCTTCCCCAGATAAAAGAGAAGCATCTATTCGATGATCAATTGGCTATGGACGGTGCCAAATTGATGCTTATCGGATATTTTAAGAAAATGGTTGTGGCGGACAATCTGGCTGTCTATGTAGACAGGATCTATGATTCTGTTAAAATGCAGCACGGATTTTCTTTATTTCTTGCAACAGCGCTTTTTGCAATTCAGATATACTGTGACTTCTCCGGGTATTCGGATATTGCGAGGGGTACGGGAAAATTGCTTGGAATCAGATTGATGGAGAACTTCAAGGCACCTTATCTGTCTGCAAGCATCCATGAATTCTGGAGCAGGTGGCATATTTCACTGTCATCCTGGCTAAAAGATTATGTATATATCCCGCTCGGAGGAAACAGAAGAGGGGCAGTCAGAACGTCAATAAACTTGCTTGTGACATTTTTTGTGAGTGGTCTGTGGCACGGAGCGAACATTACGTTTGTGGTCTGGGGCCTTATTCATGGTATATTTCAGCTGATAGAAAATGCTTTGGGGCTCAGCAGAAAACAAAGCAAAGGGATCGTCAGAGGCTTACGCGTTGCTTTGACGCTTCTCATTATCTGCCTTGCCTGGGTATTCTTCCGGGCACAGACCGTATCGGATGCAGTTTATGTGCTCTTCCACATGCTAGATGGGATTGCATCACCGGTCTCTTATATCAGGAGCGGAATGTCTGATATGTCTATGGGGATGACAGCTCTTATTACTGTGATTGCCATTTATCTGATGCCGCTGCTGATAATTGATTTTATCAGTTATAGAAACAATGCGGATGCCTCTCTGGCTGTAAATCGCTGGAATAAAATATTGCAGTGGGCTGTCTATATTATTATTGCATGTATTATCATTCTATATTCCAGGAAAGGGGTCGCAACTGAATTTGTTTATTTTCAGTTTTAATTGTATATGAAGAAGTTTTTAGTAAAGCTTTTGGTTTTTGGGCTGTTTATCAGTATCATAGTTGGCGTGATAAATGGACTGTATAAATCAAAGGTTCATGAGGAAACTATAGAAAATGTGCCGGAGCACATTCAGTTTTGCAATTTCGGCAACAGTCAGCCGATGAATGCCATCGACTACTCAACCCTGGATACGGACGAAGTGTGTTTTAATTTTGCACTGTCAGCGCAGAGCTTTTCTTATGATTACCGAATACTGCAGCATTTCAAGGATAATATTGAGCCAGGCGCCAAGGTCCTTATAAGTGTTTCATATCATGCTCTTTTTGGGGCTCCTGAGACGGAAGGCGCTGATTTTGAATCAAAGAACAGGCGTTACTACCTCTTCCTGCCAAAAGAACTGATAAAAAAATATGATTTTGAGACATATATTCTGGTCAGGTATCTGCCGAGTCTGACAGCCGGAATTACTCTTATCCCCTCCATTCTAGGAGTATATGATTCCGGTAATACTATAGTCAGAACTAATAGAGAGGAGGCGGAGAGAACTGCGCAGGCTCGATATGAAAATTTATTTGGCACAGTACGAGACGCAGTTGGAAATATCCGGCTTGATGAGGAGGATATCGGTTGTGTGTACGATATGATAAGCCTTTGCAGAAAAATCGGAGCAGAGCCGGTTTTGTTCACACCGCCGTATCTTACGGAATATACAGATGTCATCGAAAAAAACGATCCGGAGATCCTGCCGGAGTTTTACCGCATAGTTGCAGAGATATCAGAAAGTACGGGAACGCCTTACATTGACTGGTCGCAGGATAAACGGTTCACCGAGAGATATGAATGGTTCACAAATTTGGACCATATGAATAAAGAGGGGGCGGCTCAATTTACGAAAGTTCTAGTTCGGGAATCAGCAGCGATTGAATGAGTAAATTGGAATAGTGAGTGAAAAGTATTGTGGTGGAGAACCAGAAAAGCCGCTTAAAATATGTCGATTTCTTCAGAGGCATCGGCATCATAATGATGGTGATGGCGCATGTCGGATTTGGGGGGTACGACCACTTCGTCCATGCATTTCACATGCCGATGTTCTTTTTTGTATCGGGATATTTCTTCAGCTATAAGCGTGGAGTGAAAATATTTCCTGATCTCCAGAGTGAAGAGGCTGTTGATTCCGTTTGTATTATATACAGGCGCTTATTATATTATATGGAGAGTATTCTTTGATGGAGCACCAATATCTGCATTCTATTTGCTGCTACACATGAATGACAGTGTTTTGCCGTCAGCGACAGCACTGTGGTTTATTGAAGCGCTGATTATCAGTAATGTGGGTTACCTGATTTTGCAGATTATATCTCCGAATATGGTAGTATTGCATGTTCTGGTATGTGCCGTGGCGTTGACAGGGAACTTTCTGACCAGATTTGTGGAGGCACCGGTTATTCTTGCTCTAGACTCAGGGCTGGTCGGTGTCGGAATGATGCATATTGGGTATATGTTCAGAAAAAGTGATTGTATACTTGCAAGGAAAAGCCAAAAGCTTCGCGGATGGCAGACGATAGTGTTGGCAGTGATTACAATAGTTTTGATTTTCTGGAACGACGCTGTCAATATGCGGGTTGGAACATATGGATTGATTCCGTTGTTCTGGCTGAATGCGGTAGTTTCTTGCATAGTGCTGTGGAACATCAGTAAGTATTTGGAGGGTATTAAGGTATTTGAGAAGATATATTCACTGATTGCTCGCATGGGGGAGCGTTCCATGGCTTTCCTGTGCCTGAATAATTTTTGATTCTACAGATCTTTAGATTGTGGCCGGCGGGCGGAAGTGTGATTTATAATTTGCTGCATAATGTAGTGGTTTTTGTGCTGGTTATGCTGATTATATATATGGCGGATAGCCTTTATGTGAAGGCAAAAAGCTGGATGTTAAAAAGGTGAAAGGAGTTTCGTACTTTATGTTAAAATCAAAGAATTCAACACGGATACATAACTTGCTGTAACCAAGCTTTGATTTCGAGGGATTATTACTAATAATATTAATTAGTTGAAAAGGTCGATTATGCGAGAGAAAAAATATACTTTTTTATTATTGATATCTTTGCTTTGTTTTATACTTATAGCTTTTCCTGCAACTGTGCGGGGGATAATTGGATTTGGATGCTGTGGCGCAATAGGGATTTGTATAGTTCTTCGCTGCAGAAACCTTATATTTAAATTGACCCATGATAGTGTGGATAGAAATAATAAAACAGTTATTATACTTAGTTGTATTTTAGCTGTTGGTTTCATGGGAGAATTTATTTATGTTTGGTTGCCGTCGAGCAGGCTGAAATCTTTCCTAAGTAAGTTTAACATTCCGTATGATTATTTTGTTTATTTGATTGGACTTGGTGCTGCTGTAGGAACGGTGGTATTTCTTCGTGAAGTGTTTTTGTTAATCCTGTATTATGGGACTAATTTTAAAATAGGAAGTTTCTTTCATGTAAGCGATGCGACTACAAGAGGTGCTGAAGCTCTGGAAACAAAAACAGAATCATTGTCAGAGAAAGTATTAATTCTGGCTTGTGCTGTAATAGCTATTACAGTATGCTCGTGTTCCTCCCCGTTATATCCCATGAATAGCTGGGTAGATGTTAATGCGTACTTCACTGTTGGAAAAGGCATGTTCAGGGGAATGGTGCCTTACCGTGATTTATTTGACCATAAAGGTCCTTTTCTTTTTCTGTTATACGGGCTGGCTTCATTGATTTCGCCAGACTCTCTGAGAGGCGGATACTTGCTGGAAATTATTGCAGCATATATTTATCTGCTCTTTAGTTATCGTATAATATGCTTCCATTTGAGAAATAGATATATTATTTTTGTTCCAATTATAGCGTTTATAACGTTTTCGTCAAGAGCATTTGAGCAAGGCGGCTGCCCGGAAGAGTTATGCCTTGCGTTGATTGTGTTTCAAATTTGGATGTTTTTGCGGGAATACTATAAGAATGATCTCCAGCTTTGGCATTATTTATTGATAGGGATAATTGCAGGGTGTATTTTTTGGACTAAATTTTCTTTGGTGGGCATTTATATTGGATGGTATATTTGGCACATTATTAATACGTTCCGTGGCAAGAACGGCAAGTTACTGGCGAAGAGAAGTATTATGATATTTTTCGGTGTTGTGTTGGCTACGGTTCCCTGGGTGATTTATTTTGGTATGAATGGAGCGATTAAAGACTGGTTGGAGGTTTACATTTACGATAATATATTTGTATACACTTCTTTACCTGCCAGAGAAGTAATTCTTACCAAGATCCCGGTTGTTGGAGGGCTGGCAACTGGCTTCGCCTCAGCTTTCAGGAATAATCCGGTAACAATAGCACTGCTGGTTTTTTTCGCAATGATTATGGTGTATTACAGAAAAAATCGTCTGGCAGAACTTTACATTCTGTTAGTTCTAGGTACATTTTCTTTTATCTTTATGGGGGGGCGGAAGTTTATTTATTATTCGTTGCCTCTGGCTGCGTTTCTAGCTCCATCGCTTTCGCTTCTGTTTACAGGTACAGCAGGCAAGCGGTTGGAACTGCTCAGAAAAAAATCGCTGACGATAGGGGCTCTTTTCCTTTTTGGCATTTTCCTGTTTACCCCGAATCGAGATTATATGAAGTATAAAAAGGAAGAACTAGCGCAGTATCAGTTTAAGCAGATAATTGCAGAAAGCAATACGAAGGTTACTCTTCTAAACTATGGAGATCTTGACAATGGTTTTTACACGGTATGCGATATCCTTCCAAATTGCAGAGCTTTTTATGTTGCAAATATGCTCGGAGATGAGCTTCTGGATGTACAGGATACATATGTAAACTCAGGGCTTTGTGACTATGTCGTGACAAATGGTGGTGCAGAAAACATTGAAAGTGGTGATCCTGAGCGAATAGGGCAGTCCTTTCATTTGTATGATCTTGTTGCGGAGAGCACATGTCCATCGAATGGCAGCGAGTATACCTTCAGGCTTTACAAGTTGAAAACACTGGAAGATTAACTGTGATATCCTATGTGTTTTGAACACTGATAAATCTTTGAACTTGGAAAGGAAGTTTTAATGAGCGGATTATATATTGTGATACCAGCATATAATGAAGAGGCGAATATTAAAAGATGTGTAGAAGACTGGTATCCTATCGTGGAAAGTCATAATGAGGAATTAAGATCTAGACTGGTAATTATTAATGATGGGTCAAAAGACAGTACTTATGAAAAACTGATTGAATTAGAAAAAAATATGCCCCTGCTTATACCGCTGACAAAGGAAAATGGCGGTCACGGATCTGCTGTGTTGTTTGGGTATCGATACGCCATAGAAAGCGGCGCAGAATGGATATTTCAAACTGATTCAGACGGACAAACTAATCCAAAAGAGTTTGAAGCATTTTGGAACAACCGAGAAAAGTATGATGCGATATTGGGTAAACGTATTAAACGCGGAGATGGCAAGGGGCGTAAATTTGTTGAAGATACTGTTTGCTTTTTGCTGAGAATTATATTTGACGTTAAGGTTGATGACGCAAACGCACCGTTTCGGCTTATGAGAGCGGAGTTGGTAAAAAAATATATTTACAGATTACCGGAGAACTTTAATATTCCCAATATTATGTTTACGACATACTTCGTATACTATAAAGCAAATGTTTTATTTCTTCCAATATCGTTTAAACCAAGGGAGAAGGGTACGAACAGTATAAATATCAAAAAGATAATAAAGATTGGATGGGTAGCGTTAGGGGATTTCTTGCGGCTTAAAAGGGAAATGAGAGAAGATGTGACTGCTCCAGGAAAATAGAATATGCAATGGCCTTGCTTAATATGAAATATCCTGGTGATGCAGGCCGGAAGGGCTTTAGGTACAGCCTGCCCCAGAGCGCTTATGAAGCTATCGATAAAAGATGCAGAGAATATAAATTGGAGAATTATTGAACTGATATATTGAAAAGGGCATCTATAAGGGAACGATGTAGTCTCAGCAAGGAAAAGTCTCTCCGCATGAATAATAGACTCTGCTGGTGTAGATACGAGGAATAAAAATGTATAATGCGCTGATCATCGATACAGTAAAATTGACAGAACAATTAGCTCGTTTTACTTCCTTCATTCATCAGATGGATGGTAAGCCGGATAGTATTAGTTTTCGTGACAGTACAGGTTTTCTAGGGCGAGAGGAGGATTATAAATCCCGCATCGCAGAGGAAGCACGTACTGAGTTGAAGATAGATGACTGGCAGGAGTCATGGATTGGGAGCGGGAAGATAGCTGTCTGCGCGATGAAAGCAATGTCGAAGGCAGGGAATCTCGTTAATAAGAATCAGCAGATTGATTTCAAAAATCGACTGAATCCGGAAAATTCGAAATACCGTCAGGAGGCCGAACGCGTCCTATATGATATATATTGTAACCCTGATTGTCCGGCTTCTGTGGCATTTGAAAATGCTGTGGAAACATTTGGTGCAAAGTATGATACAATTGCCTACCTGTTTTTCATAAAGGATGATACAAAGTTCCTTCCAATCAGTACGAGACATTTTGATGCAGCCTTCGCGCTTCTGAAGATAGAGTACACAACTTCGCATTGCTGCAGCTGGGAGAACTATCGGGGGTTTATTATCATTATAGAGAAGATCCGTTCGGTGATGGAAGAGCTGCTTCCGATGCAGGGAGTTCCGCGACTGATAGATGCCCACTCTTTTGTTTGGGTGATTCAAGAAGATCAGTTCCGGAACTGGATCTCGGACGTTAAACAAAGTGTTCAAATTGAGAAAAATGCAGAAAAATATTTGCAAGCTGTGGTTTCCGGAACCGGAGGCCGCAGACAATCGGTTTCGAATGTTTTCGTCCGGAACGTTGAAGTTATAAAAGAGACCAGAAGGCGCGCAAAAGGCATTTGCCAGTACTGTAAACAACCGGCGCCATTTTTGGATAAGAATGGAGAACCGTACCTGGAAGTCCATCATGTAATCTGGCTCTCGCGTGGCGGTGAGGACAGCACTTCTAATACAGTGGCGCTTTGTCCAAATTGTCATGCGCGTATGCACATTATAGATAGACAAGAGGATATTGAGATGCTTCTTAACTTGCAATAAGGATTAACAACCAGAAGGGGCGTGCAGGGTATGACAATCTCTGAATAGATCTGATAAATTCGTTGTTGGATAGATATAAGAAGTGCCGGCTTAAGAGGCAGAAGCCTTTATTACTACATGTATACTGAGGAATATTATGAAGCATTGCGTCTTACAGAATGAGGATTTTTATAGCGAATACAAAGAATCGTCAGTCAATTATGTGAAGGTGAAACATCGCTGAGAAAACACGCAAGGTGCTGAAATTGAATGACTGGTGTCCGGCAACGCAAGGTTTCTTACGGAATACATTTGAAAAAGGATTTTGACAGCATTTCATGGTATCGATTATTATTCCAACATTTAATCTGGAAAAAAATATTGAATACTGTCTCGAGTCGATTTTGAATCAATCGTACAAAAATTACGAGATTATTATTGTTGACGATGGCTCAACCGACAATACTTGTGAAGTGTGCAAGGCGACAAGGGCAAGGGATACAAGAATTAAGATTATTGAACAGAAGCATCAAGGCGTGTCTTCCGCAAGGAACGTTGGAATTGCTGCTTCACAAGGTGAGTACATCATGTTTGTTGACGGGGATGACATAATTTCTCCTTGTTGTGTTGAGCATCTGCTGAGCTGCCTTGACGGGGATACGGCAGCAGTTATCGGAGATCATGCACGAATCAGGACATACGACTACTCTTTTGAGGAGGGAGAATATGCTGAACACTCTGTTTCATGCGAGGACAGCTTGAAATTACTGATAGAAGGAAGATTTCCAATCGCCGTGTGGGCGATACTTTTCCGCAGAGAATGCATTGGAAAGATCAGATTCCCTGAGAAAATCAGATATAGTGAGGATAAGTATTTCCTGTATCAGTTTTTAATGGCTAATCAGAGCAATAATATAAAACGAATTTCTGAGAAAGTCTATGGATATTATGTGCGCGAATCTTCAGCAACAAGAGTTAAGTGGGATAGCTGTACGGATGCTGTGAAGGTTGCGGATAAGATCCTTTCTGAGACAGAAAAAAACAAAGCTGAGCTTGTCGAAAAGGCTAAAGTGGCGGCTCTTGCTGCAAGGCTTCAGGTGCTAAAGAGTATCGTGCTGGAAGAGAACAATCAAAGAAACAAAGCGCTTTATAAAAAGTACAGAAGAGAAGTGTTGGCGGCAGGATTTCCGAAAGCAGCGGGAGTTCGTACAAAGGTGATGTATGCATCACTGCAGTTGGGGAGATGGGCATTTACAGGTCTTGCTAAGCTCTATTATAGATTGTATTCGGAAGATCGAAGGTTTAAGGTGAATGAAGCGATTACCGGAATCCCGAAATAACAGAAGGGAGTTCGTGAGATGGATATAGATTTTGTTGTTTTGTGGGTTGACGGTAATGATCCGGTTTGGCAGAAAGAGAAAGACGAATTTTCACCTGAAAAGGTGACGGATGCAAATGATGATACGCGGTACCGAGACTGGGGATTGATGAGGTATTGGTTTCGTGCCGTAGAAAAGTACGCACCTTGGGTTAGAACGGTGCACTTTGTAACCTGGGGGCATATTCCTTCGTTTCTAAATGCTCATAGCCCGAAGCTGCATATTGTGCGGCATGAAGACTATATGCCATCAGAGTGGCTTCCGACCTTCAGCTCACATTCGTTGGAAATGAACATTCATCGTATACCCGGTCTGGCGGAGCATTTTGTTTACTTTAACGATGACATGTTTCTCACGAGGCCGATGAAGAAAACTGATTTTTTCAGGAAGGGAATGCCCTGTACTAATTTTGGTGAAATACCGTTTGGGTTTGTTGGTAAGACAGAGGTTTGGCAGCTCTCGGCGGCAAATGATATGGGAATCATTAATAAATGGTTCAACAAGGCAAAAGCAGAACGCAAAAACCCATGTAAATATTATAATTTCAAATATACCTGGTATGACAACCTTCGCAGTTTATTTATGTGTTTGCTTTTCCCTAACTTCTTCACCGGATTTAAAAATTTCCATTCGCCGGCTGCATATTGTAAAAGTACATTTAAAGAGTTGTGGGAAAAAGAGCCGGAACTTTTGAGCAGAACATCCATGCATAAATTCCGTGACCGTGAAGACGTGAATCAATGGCTGGCTCTTTGGTGGCAGATTGCAAGCGGGAAATTTGAACCTCGAAGAATGAATGCGGGGGTATATTCAATTTCCAAAGAGACTATTGATGAAATCTGTCTGGTCGTAAAAACGCGCAAGCATGAGATGATTTGCTTAAATGACAATGCAGAACTGCAAGACTATGAATTCCTGTCAGCAAAATTGACAGATGCGTTTGAAAAGGTTCTGCCGGAAAAAAGTCAATTTGAGATGTCAGAGGGATAACGCAGGGTGCCAAATCCAGCAAGATGTTAAACAAATTGTAATTACTTGAAGAAAGGTAGGGTATGCTGACATTAAGCGTGATTGTGCCTGTCTATAACACAGAGGAATATCTGGAGGATTGCATTAAAAGTATATTAATGCAATCCTTTAAAGACTTTGAACTTATCATCGTAAATGACGGCTCTACCGATGGTTCTTTAGCAATCATTAATAAGTATGCAGCAACAGACTCCAGAATAGTGGTGATTGATACGGTTAATAAAGGCGTCAGTAATGCCCGGAATCTGGGCCTGCGGGCAGCAAAGGGAACCTATGTGGGGTTTGTTGACTCGGATGATACGATTGCGCCTGATATGTATCAGAAATTGATAGACAGCATGCGGACCACTGATTCAGAAATGGCGTGCTGCCTGGCAAAACAGGTGAATGTAGGGGCAGGCCCAAACAGAATCTTAGAAATACCGTCGGTTATGGATAATAAAGAGTTTATTATTCACATTTTTGATCGGCCGCCAACAGTGTATGCCACTGTATGGAACAAATTATTTTTAAGAGACAGAATTACGGAAAACTTTGATACGAACCTGGTCATGGATGAGGATACAAGATTTCTGATTCATTATTCTATGAAGATCGAACGGGTTTCATTTTTAGAGTATGTTGGCTATCACTATAATCGGAATGATTTAAGCCTTACCAAGAGAGATACGGGGAATATTGCAGTAGGACTGCCGGCAAGACGGGTACTGATAGAAGAAATAGAACTATATTCCGAAGAGATATTCAAGGCAGCTGAAGAAAATTTTTTGGACAGATGCTGCTGCGGAGTGGCCACCGCGTTAAATAATCGAAAAACGAATTATTATCACATCGCTAAAAACGAATTATTGAGGTATGTCAGAAAACATCCGGGACATATCTTGCTAAATCGCACCATCTCCTGGAAACTGAAACTTGTTATAGGTTTCAGAATTGTTCAGTGTCTGCTGATTAAATAAATTTGATTTTATATACGAAGAATGCTGTATACGGACAGATTGGTTTGTACGGAAGGATAAAATATTGGATTCAGGTTTTTTTAGTAGTGCTCATGTCCGGTTTGTCAGGAGTGATCAGCTATTATTTTCAGGGGAAGTTTCGCCTTTTGTTGACAGCTGAGGGAAAGAAGTATATCATAACCGGAATAAACACCGCTACACACGTCGGAGTCAGTATCTTTAAGGCGGTTGTTCTCCTCGCAGGCGGCAGCAGTGATAGCTGTTTTTATTTGCACCAACTGGATGTTTAACAGAGATGCAGCGAAAATTGCTGTTCAGTATATTAGCCGTAATGTAAAGGAAAGGCTGAAAAAGCATGATGCCTGAAATCTCGATAATTGTCCCCATTTATAAAGTTGAAAACTATCTTTGCGAATGCATCGACAGTATACTGGAACAGTCTTTTACTGATTATGAATTGATCTTGATTGATGATGGGAGCCCGGATCGATGCGGAGATATCTGCGAGGAGTATGCCGCCAAAGATACTCGGATCAAGGTGATACATCAGAAAAACCAAGGGGTATCCGGCGCAAGAAATGTTGGTATAGAGAGCGCCTCGGGTAAATATATCACTTTTATAGACAGCGATGATGTCATAAAAGGCGATTATCTCCGGATTTTATATGATATCCTGATAAAAGAAACAGCGAATATCTCCTGCTGCGGATTTAAAAAATTTACCGACAGATGCGAATTTGAGAAAAGCGGATCGGCAGACTCATATATTTGTATGAGCGGGCGAGAGGCTGCAATGGAGCAGATGATCATTCAGGAGTCGAGAAAAACAACAGTAATGCCCTGGGGAAAGCTGTACAATAAACAGTTATTTGATCATATTCGGTTTCCTGTCGGAAGAATACATGAGGATGACGCCGTTACCCCGATTATTTTCAGCCGGGTCGAGAAAGTTGTTGTATGTTCAGAAGTCCTCTATGGTTATCGAGTCAGAAAAGGGAGCATTATGAGTGCTTCGTTCTCACTGCAAAGATATGACGTGATTAAAGCAATTGATGAATGCCTGGCGTATTTTAAACAGCAGGGCGATAAAGAATTGGTGGAAGCCGCTTCAAAGCACAGGGCAGAAATGATTGCGTATTGCTCTTTGCTGGCCAGAAAAGCGGGAATTTATAAGAAGCTGCCGGAAGAATACAAAATGTCAAGGATTAAAGCGGTAAGATGTATGAAAGAGAATCTGTCTTATGGCGTTTACTCCTACAGGATGGTAAAGATTAATCCCATATTTATTATCGGCGCTTATATCAGAAAGTTGAAATCGCTGTGTCCTTTAAAAACCCCAAAAGGGAAGTGCAAGGGAAGATGAGGATAACAGAGGCAGACGAGATGGGAGCAACGGATAAGGAAAAACTCCATACAAGTCAAGCTACAGGGAAACATCAATTGTCCACAGTATCTGAGTTGTATTGAACCACGATATAAAAAAAAGGAAATATGGTGTATTTGCTTCTGACTACATCATACAAGGTAAACATGGAGGAACATTTCAAAACACACATCTCATCCGAGCACAGGATGTTTGATCTTCATTTGAGAGAGACATTCCAGTACCGGGATTTAATATTCCTGCTTGTCAAGAAGGATTTTACAGCGCTTTATAAACAGACGATCCTGGGACCTCTCTGGGCGATCATTCAGCCGCTGCTCACAACGATTGTCTTTACTATCGTGTTTGGAAACCTGGCCCGGTTGACAACAGCAGATATCGCCGGGGATTACAATATTCCCGGCTTTTTATTTTATATGTGCGGAAATATCTGCTGGGGCTATTTTTCTTCGACACTCCACGCGACATCCGGTACATTTCTGACGAACCGGGTTACAATGGGGAAGGTCTACTATCCGAGACTTGTTGCGCCGATTGCAGCGGCGTTTTCGCAGATGATTGCATTTGTCATTCAGTTTGCAATGATGTTCATTTTCTGGATGTTCTTTCTGATAAAAGGGGGAACAGGCATACAGATCACACCGCGGCTCTTTATGATCCCGGTGCTTGTACTGCACATGATCGTGCTGGCCGTCGGATTCGGAATCATCATTTCGTCTGTTACTACCAAATACCGGGATCTTGCCATGCTGGTGGGGTTCGGCCTTGAGCTCTGGCGCTATGGCTGTCCGGTTGCATATGGCTTGCAGCTGGTTCCGGAGAAGTTTATGAGGCTTTATATGCTGAATCCGGTGACGCCGGTTATCACAACATTCCGGTATGCTGTGTTCGGGTTCGGATATTTTAATCTTTGGTATTATATCCTGAGTGTTGTAATGAGTCTCATTGTCTTCCTGATTGGTCTGGTTCTTTTCAGCCGGATCGAGCGCACGTTTATGGATACGATCTGAGAGGGGAAGTATATGAGCGAAACGATGCTTAAAGTGAGTCACATATCAAAACAATATAAGCTGGGGCAGATCGGCGGAACGACGCTTCGGGATGAGCTTCAGCGCTGGTCTGCGAAAATGAGGCATCGGGAAGATCCGACCCAAAAGATCGGCGCCGTCGGTTACAAGGCAGGAGAGACCTTCATGGCTCTGGATGACGTGTCGTTTACGGTCCGAAAGGGGGAACGCATTGGAATAATCGGCCATAACGGGGCCGGAAAATCCACTCTGCTGAAGCTGATTGCGCGGATCACCGCACCGACGAAAGGGGATATCTGGATGAACGGCCGGGTGGCCTCCATGCTGGAAGTCGGAACCGGATTTCACGGTGAGCTGACCGGGCGCGAGAATATTTACATGAACGGCGCCATTCTGGGCATGAAGAAAAAGGAGATTGACGCCAAGATCGAGGACATTATTGAATTTTCCGAGTGCCGGCAGTTTATCGATACGCCGGTCAAGCGGTATTCATCGGGAATGTATGTGAAGCTGGCATTCTCTGTGGCGGCGCATCTTGATTCGGAGATCATGATCATGGATGAAGTGCTGGCAGTGGGGGATATGGCATTTCAGAACAAGTGTCTGGAGAAGATGAGCGATGTGTCGAAGACAGAGGGAAGAACGATCCTGTATGTCAGCCACAATATGAATACGATACGGCAGCTGTGCGAGCGGTGTATCGTGCTGAAGCACGGCAAGATTATCTTTGACGGTGATGTTGAAAAGGGAATAGACTGTTACTCCGAGAACAACTACAGCAATGAGCTGGCTATCAATTATGAGGGGATTCCGGGTCCGCGCTGGCTCCTTGCGCCGAAAATCAGGCTGCTGTCCGCTGCTTACACAGACAGAAAGCACAGCAAGTTCGGGACGGATGAAAAAATACAGTTCCGGTTGACCTGGGAAAATCTCAGCAGAGTGACGAACGTTGGCCTGCGCGTTGAGATCCGGACGTTAAGCGAGATCCGGCTGGCTACGTATGTGCTCTATGATTTTTACTCAGGGGAGGCAGATAAAAAAGCGGAGCTGACGGCTGAGTTTGATCCGCATGAATTTGCCGAAGGGTTCTACTATATGACATTTACATTTTTCGAGCATGATGTCAGGGGCAGCCAGGCGGACATCGAGTGCCGGAAAGGCTTATGTTTTGAGATCACTTCAACAAAACATACCGGCAAACTGAACTGGCAGCCGGCTAAGTGGGGCTATCTGGCGCTGGATGAAATTGAAGCACTGTCTGTTGCAGAGATTGGCTGAATATATGGAGAAAATGATGGTACCTGTCAGCGTGCTGATGCCGGTGTACAATACGCCGGCCGGTTTCCTTGCGGAAGCTGTGGAAAGTATATTGAATCAAACATTTGGAGAATTCGAGTTTCTCATCGTTGACGATTGTTCAACTCTGAAAGAGACAACGGAGTATCTGAATTCGCTGGATGATCCCCGGGTGAAAATCATAAGAAATCATGAAAACCTGGGTATCACAAAATCGCTGAATATCGGAATCAGGGAAGCTGCCGGAAAGTACATAGCAAGGATGGACAGCGATGACATCTCGCTGCCGCAGCGGCTGGAAAAACAGTATGCGTTTATGGAAGCGCATCCGGAGGTTGTTGTGTGCGGATCAAGTGTACAGCGCTTTGGGACTCTCAGCAGTATCTGGCATGTTGCTACAGGGGACCAGGAATTGTATCGAATCAGATTACTGTTTGGAAATGCCGGACCCGCTCATCCTTCCGTAATGTACAGAAGAGAAGATTTGCTCAAGTATCATCTTTTCTACGACGAAAGGCTTAGGTATGCCCAGGATTATATGATGTGGGTTAATGCTTTGCGTGTTGGGGTCGTGCACTGCATGGATGATATACTCATACGCTATCGGTTTCATGAAGGACAGGTGAGTACGGCAAAAGCAGCGGAGCAGCGAAGGTGCGCTAATATTGTTCAGGCAGAGCAGTTAAGCTGCTTGCTGGACCATGTTGATTTGCAGACTGCTGATAGGCATAAGAGCTATGTTGATGATGACATACTTACGGAAGAGAGTTACAGATGGTTTAAGAAACTCATAGAGGCAAATAATAAAAAGGGAGTCTATGACAAAGGTAAGTTTAGAACGCATGTTGAGAGCCTGATCGAGGATAAACTGTATCCGACATATGGAATCAACTGGAAAAACCTGTACTCATTTAGAATTCTTTTTAAATATTTGCCGGCATCCTATGTGTTTTATAAAGCCAAAAAGATTGTGGCGCATAAACTGGGACAGATACGGTATTCGTGTGCGCGGTAAGATGTATGAAAGAGAATCTGTCTTAGCAAGGGAAGATGAGGATAACAGAGGCAGACGAGATGGGAGCAACGGATAAGGAAAAACTCCATACAAGCGAATCAGCTGCTGCAGTCAGTGTGATCATGAGCATCTACAACTGCGCTCTTTATCTTGCTGAGGCGATTGAGTCGATCCTGGGCCAGACGTTTACGGATTGGGAGATTATCATCTGTGATGATGGGTCTTCTGATGACTCGTTGTCCGTGGCGGTGCGATATGCTGAGCAGTATCCGGGGAAGATACGGGTTATCCGGTTGGAGAAGAACTCCGGCCAGGCGGTCGCCCGCAACCGATGTCTCGCTCTCGCAAAAGGCAAGTATGTCGCTACGATGGACGGGGACGATACGTGTGATCCCGAGCGGCTTAAGAAGGAGTATGATTTTCTGGAGAAACACCCGGAAGTCGACTTTATCGGCACAGGAATGACCATATTCGATGAGGACGGAGTCTGGGGCGCCAGCATCCCGAAGGAGAACCCGGAGGCTAAGGACTTTACGAAAGGGATGCCGTTCTGCGCAGCGACATGCCTTTTTCGGAGAGAAGCCCTGGAGGCTGTGGGTGGATATCGTGAGGAGGCTAAGTACCGGCGGCTTGAGGATGTGGATCTCTTTGTGCGGCTGTATGCACACGGATTCACGGGGATGAATATCCGGGAGCCGCTGTATGATTACCGGGAATATCGGGCGACGCTCGGCAGGCGGAGCCTTAGAGTGCGCCTTAAAAGGGCGGTTTATGTCAGCGAGATCGCGAAGCTCCTTAAACTTCCCGCCTGGATGAGTCTCTTCGGAGTGAGAGATCTGCTGGTAGGGCTTCTGCCGCGCGGACTTTACCGTGCGCTCCATCATCTCAAATATCGCTCAGAAAATGAAAAGAAGACCGCGGCGCGGGTGATTCTTTCATTTGACGACGGACGCAAAGACCAAGCGGAGACCGCAAGATATCTCAAGGAACAGGGGGTTCCTGCCGTTTTCAACATCACAACCGGCTATATTGAGGGGCGATGCCCGCACATAGCGAGTGTTCCGCCGATGAGCACAGAGGATGTGCGGTGGCTCGCCGGTCAGCCTCTGTTTGAGGTAGCTTCGCATGGAGATATGCACGAGAATACGGTGCTGGATATTGCGGCGGGAAGAGAGAACATTTTTGAAATGCTGGGGACGGAGCCGGCCGGTATCGGTTTTGCTTCGCCGGATTCGAAGATGTCTCCTGCATTTGTTGAACGTCATGAAGAACAGCTTAAGAAGCTTGGATTTTCTTATGTGAGGACAGGGAGCTCGGTGCGCACGATGCGGGCGGTTCGCATTTTCTTGAGAAAGTTTGGAAGGGTGGTTCATTGGCCGATTTTGTACAGGATCGCTTACGGTGAGTCACTTGCGGACGCTTCGGAAAAGTTCTGCTTTACAAGTGTGCCGGTTATGGCGGATACTACACTTAAAGAGGTGAAAACTATCGTTGATCTGGCGGCTCGCCGGGGAAAGGTTTGTGTGCTGATGTTCCACAGTATCTCCGGGGATGGGAGCACTGATCTGTGGACCTGGGATAGGGGGCGGTTTGAAGAACTGGTCCGGTATCTTAAGGACAGGCAGGCAGAGGGGAAGCTTGCGGTGACGACGATGGAGTTCTGAGGCAAATCATCTGCGAGCCGGCTGATTACTTAAAGAAACCGCCAAGGCACTCCACAGCGTCCTTGGAAATATCGCAGAAAAGCTCGTACACCGGAACCTCCCCGATCAGGCGGTCCGTGAGGTCCATCACCCTGAGGCGGAAGTCCCTGTCCCAGGTGTTGGTGGTGATCTGTTCCATGAGCTCCAGGGCGGCGCTGAAGGGGTTCATTTTCCGGCAGCGGTTTGAAGGAGACTGGCGCAGCATCACGATCGCCCCGACCGGGCGGGACTCGTTGCGGCAGATCCCGGAGCTCCCGCAGATCGGCCAGCCGTGGGCGTACCAGCCGTCTGTCTCACGGATGAGCAGGGACTTGTCGCCGTTTAAGATCGCCGCGCCGCGGTGGCGGACCCAGAGGTCCGCCTGAGTGGACTTTCCGATCCCGGAGGGACCCGAGAAGAGCAGAGCCCGGCCCTTCACATCGAGGTAGGACGAGTGCAGGATCAGAGCATTTTTGCGGATCATGATGCGCTCGAGCGAGAGCAGGGAGTTAAAGACCGTGTCGTAGGAGAGAAGAGCGGCGTACTGCCGGTCGATGGCGACCTCAAACGAGCCCCGAGGGCTCTCGAGGGTGACCGCGTAGGGATACTTTGCACCTTCGAAGCGGAGGAGGCGGCACTCGCCGGATCCGTTGTCTGTCTCGAATTGAATGAGTTTCGGGCGGTCGATGAGGGCTCCCGGAGATTTCCGGGCCATTGCACTTTGGGTATCGCTTTGGAGATTGTCCGAAAAACGGATTTCATAGACTGCGTCGAGCGTTTCGGGCTCGTCAGCGGCCTCAAAGAGGGACATGTTGGCTGGGATCGGCATGTCGTCGGGAAGCGATATTTTGATGCAGGAGTGTCCGATGCGATAGGTGCGGGTGGTCAAAGCAGAGCCCTCTTTCTTTCTTGATTATCACGATGAGTATACCATATAAGAGCGTATGAATCCAATCACCGATGTAAACCCAATTGAACAAATGCTGGTTGAACGGGCCTCTCGGATGCGTCTCCCCATCGCATGCACGCTGGAGCTGACGCCTTTGTGCAATTTCAACTGCCGGATGTGCTACGTGAGGCTCTCCGGTGAGGAGCTGCGAGAGCGGGGGAGGCTTCTTCACGGCGCCGAATGGCTCAGGATTGCAGAGGAAATGAAAACCGCCGGCGTCCTCTTTGTCCTCCTGACCGGGGGAGAACCTCTCACGCATCCGGATTTCAGGGAGATTTACAGGGGTCTCATTTCTATGGGGATGATCGTCTCGGTGAATACGAACGGATCGCTCATCGACGAGGAGTGGGCGGACTTCTTCGCGGAGAACCGGCCGAGGAGAGTTAACATAACTCTGTACGGGGCAAATGAAGAGACGTATGAAAAGCTGTGCCGCGCGAAGGGACAGTTCGAGAAGGTCATGCGCGGGATAAAGCTGCTCAAGGAGCGGGGCGTCGCGGTGAAGATGAGCGGGAGCATTGTTACGGAAAATGAAGCCCAGACAGGGGCTTTTCTCGATATCTCAGAGGGGTTTGATGTGCCGGTCAACATTACGGCGTACATGTATCCGGTCACGAGGGAACGAGGCCGAGCGTATGATGAGGCGGCGAGGCTCTCGCCGGAGGCTGCGGCGGACAGGCGGTTCGAGATCCTGCTGCGCGAGTGCAAAGGAGCACCCGGAGGAGTTCATTTGGAGCTTGAGCGGGCGCTCGCGTTGGTTCGGCCGCATGAACCGGCATCTGACGGGCACTATCCGATGCGTTGCCGGGCCGGCAGAAGCGCCGCTGCAGTGAGCTGGCAGGGGAAAATGCGTCCCTGCGTCATGCTGCCCTATCCGGAAGCGGATGTGTTATCAGACGGCTTCGGGAACGCATGGCGGAGGCTTACGGAGACCGCGGCGGCAATCAACACTTCCTCAAAGTGCGGCACATGCGAATACCGGGAACTCTGCCCGGTCTGCGCGGCAGCTGCGCTGGCGGAAGAAGGGGCCTGCGATAAGACGCCCGGATACCTGTGCCGGTATACAAGGCACTATGCGGACAGAATTCGGAACTATGTAAAGGAGATGAACGGGCATGAAGACAAACCCTGATTATATTTTGCGCGAGCTTGCCGGAGAGACGATCCTTGTGCCGACCGGGGCGGCCTCCCAGAAGCTGAACGGGATGCTGTGCCTGACGGAGACGGCGGCGTTTATCTGGAAGATCCTGCCTGAGGCCGACGATGAGGAGGCCGTGGTTCAGGCACTCATGGATGAGTATGAGGTCGATGAGGAGACCGTCAGGAGGGACGTTAAGGCATTTTTTGAGATGGCGGGGAAGTATGAGCTGATTTTGAAATAAGGGGATAAGAGAACAGGTATGACTACCATCGAACGTTTCATGGCTCTGCTTGCAGCAGGGCTTAACCAAACCGAATACCGCATCGATACGCTGCCGGCCGTGGAGGAATGGGACACCCTCTACAAATACAGCCTGCAGCAGAACCTGCTGCCGATCATCTCCGAGCAGCTGGTCTTCAGCGGTGTGTATGAACTTGCCGGGAAGGCGATCTCGGGGAAGGATGTGAAGGAGCAGAAGGAAGCATTTGCGGCTATCCGTTATCGAAGTATGTTCTACGAGAACATGATGGTTTTCTCGACGGAACAGGTTCAGCGGACGATGCAGTTCTATGACTATTATGAGAAAATCGCCGCAGCCGGCGTGAGGCCGATCGTTGTGAAGGGAATCGTCTGCCGGAACACCTATCCGAAACCGGACCTTCGGCCGTCCGGGGATGAAGACCTTTATGTGAGACCGGAAGATTATCAGAAGGTAAAGGAAGTTCTCCTTGAAAACGGTTTCCGCCTTACCGACCGAAGCGCGGATGAGACAATGCTGGAGGAGCTGGAATTTATCAATCCGCAGAATGGCATTCTCTACGAGGTGCACACGAGTCTGATGCCGAGGATCTCTTCATTTTACGATAAGCATAACGTGGCCTTTGAGGGGGCTTTCGAGCGGGCGAAGATAGAGGTGTTCGATGGGTATGAAATCTGCACGCTTGCGGAGACCCAGCATCTCTTTTTCCTGCTGAGCCACCTGCTGAAGCACTTTGTGGCGGGCGGCGTTGGGATCCGGCAGCTCTGCGATATCCTGATGTTCATCCGGAAGTATCACGATGTGATCGACTGGCAGGAGTTTAAGGGCTGGCTCGAAAAGTTTCATCTGGAAACCTTTTGGGCCAATCTGATGGAAATAGGAGTCAGGTACCTGGCATTTGAGCCGGAGAAATACGGTGCGCCCACATATCCCGGGGTGAAGCCGGATCCGGAAGCGATCCTTCAGGATATGTTTGCGGCCGGTGCGTTTGGGATGTCTTCATTTGCCAGGATGCACAGCGCCAATCTGACAATCAAGGCCGCCGAGGACGGAAAAGCCGGAATGACCGGCGGTCTTCTGAAGGCTCTTTTTCCCTCCGCGGAGAAAATGGCGGAGCGCTACCCCTACCTCAAGGAGAAGAAATATCTTCTGCCGGTCGCGTACGGGCAGCGGATCGTGAAGTTTCTTAAAAGCAGGTCTGAACAGAGTGACGAGACCGGGAGGAGCGTGACGGAGCTGGGCCGTGAGAGGGTGGAGATGCTGGAGAGGTATGGGATACTGGGGAAATAAAGAGGCATAAGGATTTGAAGGAAAAGAACGTAGAGTTTGCGGAAATACAGGATCCCTCAATCGAAGAGGCCCTGACGACAAATGGATTTATCATGTCAACCATCGTCGGGGTGAGCATGCTGCCGACACTGCGGCAGAACCGTGACCGGGTAATCATAGAGGTTCCAAAGAAACAGCCGGGAAAATATGACATTGTGCTCTATAAGCGTTGGGACGGACAGTATGTCCTTCACCGTGTGCTGGAAGTGCGAGAAGATTACTATTTGATTCGCGGGGATAATACCTATGTGGATGAGCACATCCCGTTCGGCGATGTGAAGGGCGTGGTGACGCATTTTGTGCGCGGCGGCAAGATGGTAGATGTGACCGATGAGGGGTACCGAAACTATGTTAAATGGTTATACCGGTTTTATCCCCTGCGGAAACTGATATGGCGTCTGCACGTATTCGGTTCAAAAGTGAAGAGGAAGATCAAAGGTGAGTTCTTACAGTGATTTCGTTAAAGATATTGTGAAATCCCGGGTTTGAGGTTTCACTGATTGACGGGGCGATTGCCCAACTAAAATAAAGCCGGCGGTGGGGCCGGCTGGGTATGATGTAGGTTATTTGTTTTGTGCAGTAAAAGCGTGTATGGATGTTAATTGCTATGACAATTTGCAATTCCATGATCGGAATTATATCGATCTATATACCATGTGTTAAAGGAGTCATAGCTAGCCATAACATTTGGAATAGTCGTGTTATTCGCAAAAGATGATGTAGTGTAAGGACCGTCAGGAATCGGATAGTACCCGTCTAGTATATCATAACAACCCTGTTTTTCTGTCCAAATAACATCTTGATTAGCAGGATCTGTATGGATAGTGTGGAACTGTACGGAAAAAGTTCCATCATCGAACTTAATGGAAGAGACGATGCTTTCCTTTGCGTTAAGGGTATATTTTCTTGCAAAAGGTTTAACAAATGTTTTCTTCATAATAGAACTCCTTTATGTATTAAAGACTTCATATAAATATTTTGCACGTGAACAATAATCCTCTGATATCTTATCATAAGAACCAGCTTCCGCAGTAAGTACGCCAGGGCATCTTAGGCAGTATTCCTCATATTTGCAAGTCGTACATTCTGAAGGTTTTTGTATCTTGTTTAACAAAGCCATCATTTCATCCCACCCATCCGCTAAAGAAGTATTACACAAAGAAATGTCGGGATATATCATAGATGGACAGAGACGAAGATTCCCATTCCAGGTAATTACATATGACGAGCCAAATTGTCCACAATCATATAAATAATTTTTATGATGAGGATACGGACCATGCGAAGCTGTTTTCTGGTCTTTATAATGAGTTTTTAAGAACTCTATCGGAAAATCAGTTAGATTGATTCTTGAGTGATACGCATCAGTTTCAACACCCCTTCGACTCTGATGTACTGCATATGTGTGCTGAAAGGGCAATTGGTTTGCTCTGGCATATTCGTACATCGCAGGCAGGTCGTTTTGGTTGTCTTTGATAAGTGTTGAGGTTAACCTAACTGGGATTTTAGCCTGCTTTAAGAGTTTTAGCGCATAATCCACACGACTAAAACCATTGTGGACACCACATACATTATAGTATGTCTCGTTGTTTGCACCATATAAAGTGACTCTTACAGAATATGGTGGGGATTTTGACAACCATTCTATATTGCTATCATTTATGCAAGAGGCATTTGTCATTAACTGAATCAGAAAGCCCATCTTCGAAAGTTCTTCGTAGATATAGCGAAAATCTTTGCGGACAAAAATCTCACCTCCTGTTAATGAGAGATATAGCAATCCAAGATTGCGTGCTTCTTCAGCTAAGCTCAGCCATTTATCGGTCGATAATTCTTGTCCAAAAGAAGAAACTGCTGAATCTTTTAAATGTACGTAACACATCTTGCAATTGAAATTGCATCGTGGTGTCAATTCAAAGGTTCCGTGAAGCGGAACTTGTCTATACTTGGCAAGAAGATTTAATTGTTTTGGAAAGAAACCGCTGGCAACGTCTAATACAATGCAATCATCCATCTCACTAATCCAATAATAAAGAATCAGAAAAGAGCAGCTCCCGAAACTCTCTCACAGCCTCCAGCGCCTCCTCATACGACACCTCGTACTCCTCCGTGAGCGCCCGGGCCAGATCCTCCTCGGTCTTCTCATCCTCGAGAAGCTTCCAGATGAAGGCCCCGGTCTCGTTGAGGGCTATCATGCCGTGGAGGTCATTCACGCGCTCACCGACCGGAACTGCCATATACTGGCCGGCGATCTCGCGGATGACGAAGCCGCTTTTGATCTTCATGTCTCATTTCCTTCCAAAATGTTATTAGATGATACCACAGAGTTATTTTACAACGAAGCGGAATGGTTTACAAGAGAAAAATAAAGATACTTTCTTTGTATATCGAAATTTTTGTAGTATAATGGGAAAACACACAGGAAAAATATTATGAAAGCATGAGAATACGCGGAGAGATGATGGCATTGTACAGTATCGCCGGAGCGGTCCTCGGGCTGGAGGGCGCACCGGAAGAGATTGAAAAATATTTTGAGGGTTTTGAATGTGAGGAGCCGGGGGCTGCACCGGACATAAGGCTCACGGTAATCAGCGCGGATGAGCTGCCGGAGCCGGCCGTCCGACCCTCGATGAAGTCTGTGTTCGGGGTTCGGTATGCGGCGCTCCCGGCGGGCGGGGAGCCCTGGCGGCACATCCTGACCGTGGAGCCCGGCGGGAGGGAGTATCTTCTGGCCAATGAAGACTGGTCGGAGGCGCTTCTTGCGACGGATCCCTCGTATCACAAATCATTTTTTGAACCCCAGCCCAGATGGGCGGGGCTTATCATGTGCGCGTTTTATCTGCGCCTTTCATTTTCGGGGACATTGCTCCTGCACGCCTCGGCGGTCGAATATGAGGGGAAGGCGGTGATATTTACCGCACCGTCCGGCACCGGCAAGACGACGCAGGCGGAGCTCTGGGAGAAGTACGCCGGTGCAAAAATACTGAATGGCGATAAAGTGTTTCTGCGGCTCAAGGATGGAAAAGCGATGGCCTGGGGCTCCCCCTGGTCCGGATCATCCCCCTACCGGGTGAACGCCTGCGCAGAGAGCGCAGCGATTGTGGTGCTCTCGCAGGCCCCGGCCAATCAATTGTCCCGTCTTCCGGTCTTTGCGGCTCTCGGGGAGTTTACGCCGAATGCATTTCTGCCGGTCTGGGAGAAGACAGTGCTCGGAAACGGAATGGCGGTTCTTGACCGGGTGCTTTCAACCGTTCCGGTCTATCATCTGGCAGCAAGGAAGGATGAGGAGGCGGTGAGGCTCGTAAAAGAGGCGGTTTTCGGGCCGGGTAAAAGGGAGAAGTCATAAGCGAAGGAGAGGCAGTCATTTTGGAAAAAAAGCCGAAAAAGATCGTCAAATCTGAATTTTTAAATGAGCTGGTCGGGAAGGTGCAGGACGGGACATTTTCCGAGATCCTGGACGACTGGAAATGGATCTTTACCTACAGCGCCCGCTACAAGTGGGCGATCGTGTTCTACGTGGTGCTGGGCATTTTCAGCACGACCATGGGACTTGTCAGCGCGGTTGTGAGCAAGTACCTGATCGATATCGTGACGGGCTACCAGACGGATAAGCTCTGGCTGCTGGCGTTTCTGATGGTTGGGAGCACTGCATTTTCCCTGATCACGGGGAGCCTTATCAGCCGCATCTCGGCCAAGATATCAGCGCGGATATACAACGACATTCAGTCGGACATCTTCGACAAGGTGATCGACGCGGACTGGCTGGCTCTCAGCAAGTATCCGAACGGAGACATCCTGAACCGTTTTAACGGTGATATCACCGCGGTGGGCAACAATGCGGTGAGCTGGCTCCCGACGATCATCATTGCAGTCTACAATTTTGTCGCCACGTTTATCGTTCTGTGGCACTATGACCCGGTGATGGCGCTCATCGCGTTCGTGAGTGCGCCGTTTATGCTGCTGGCATCCAAGTTTGTGGTCCGCAAGCAGCGGGAGTACGGAAAGAAGACCCGGGAGGTCGTGAGCCGGACGATGAGCTTTGAGGTGGAGACGTTCTACAACATCGACACGATCAAATCCTTCGGGATCATGAGGCAGTACAGTCAGAAAATGAAAGACCGCCTCAAAGAGTACATGGAAGTAGCACTGGATTACAACAAGTTCACGATCTTTACGAATATTTTTATGTCGATTCTCGGGATGCTGGTACAGATGCTTGCATTTTTCTACTGCCTGTACATGCTCTGGCACCATCGGATCACTTACGGGACGATGACGCTTTTCCTGCAGCAGCGGGGAGCCCTCTCGGGAGCTTTCAAAAATGTCGTCGCCATCATCCCGAACTTCCTGTCCAGCTCGGTCTCTGCGCACCGCATCCGGGAGCTGGTCGAGCTGCCGCGTGAGGTCCATGTGCCGGAGAGCTCTGAGATGGACAAATATATCGAGCAGGGCTTTACCGTCAGGATGGAGGATGTGAATTTCTCCTATGTGGAAGGCAAGCAGGTTATCACGGATTCGTCTTTCAGTGCGAAGCCGGGAGAGATTGTCGCGCTGGTCGGGCCGTCCGGTGAGGGTAAGACAACGATGATCCGGCTGATCCTGGGGCTCATTCGGCCCGAAGCCGGCAAGGTGCTGGTTTCCGCCGGGGAAAATGCCAGTGTGGAGGCGAATGCGGAGTCGAGGCACCTCTTTGCATATGTGCCGCAGGGAAATACAATCATTTCCGGAACGATCGCGGACAATCTTCGAATGGTGAAGGAGAATGCCACCGATGAGGAAGTTGTCGAGGCCCTGAAGACCGCATGTGCCTGGGATTTTGTTTCCAAAATGGACGGCGGCATCTACGCATCCGTGGGCGAGCGCGGGCGAGGCCTCTCGGAGGGCCAGGGACAGCGTGTGGCGATTGCGCGGGCGATCCTCCGGGATGCACCGATCCTGCTGCTCGATGAGGCGACGAGTGCACTCGACGTCACGACGGAGCGGAATGTTCTCCGCAACATCATCAAAAATCATCCGAATAAGACCTGCATCGTGACGACTCACAGACCCTCCGTCTTAAATATGTGCGAGAGGGTCTACCGGGTCATGGAGACACAGGTGACGGAGCTCGACGAGGAGACTTCGGCGAAGATGGCGATGGATTTCTAAAGCAGGAGCGAACCGATGAAAGTCATTATAGGGGTCATCCGTGCAATGTGCCGCTACTATTTCAGGGTCGGCCGCGCCTGGCTGCTGTTTGATTATATATCGACGGCGGCCTTTGCACTGCTGCTCCGGCAGCTTTGGAAAAGGCATATGAGCCGGCCGAAGAGGATCCTTGCGGATATCTTTTTCTTTTATCTGATTACGGTCCTGACCTCGACGGTGCTCTCCCGCAGCAGCGGGACGACAGCCTCGTACAATCTGGACCTCTTCTGGTCCTTCCGGGATATTCTGGCCGGAAGGGGCGACAGCTGGCTCACCACCATCGAGAACATAGTTCTCTTCTTGCCCTTCGGGCTGCTCCTGCCGGACCTGCTGCCCGGGAGAGGGCGGGCGCTTGCGACGGTGCTGCTGGGGTTTGCATTTTCCCTGATGATCGAGGGAGCGCAGCTGGTTCTTAGGAGGGGGCTTTTCGAGCTGGACGATATTGTGACGAATACGATTGGTGTGGTGCTGGGGTGGCTTTTGTACGCTGCCGTGGCACGGTGAGTAAGGCTTTGGAGAAGAAGACGGCCTGGCAAGGTTGAGTAATTAAGAAAACTGAAGCTTCTTAATCGTGAACAGCTCCTTTTAACGTGGGCTCTGCTATCAGTCTAAGTCCGAGCTTTTGAAAGATTTTCAAGAGTGTGCTGAGGTTAGGTGTGCATTTTCCTGATTCAATTCGAGCGACAGAAGAATGCGGAAGACCGCAGAGTTCTGCAAGATCGCGCTGGGAGAGGTTGAGATCATGACGCCGTTCGATCATAGTTCCAACAATCTGGGAGATTGCCTCGACCTCATCGAGGTCTTTGGCAAGGTCAGAATTGGTTTTTCTGATATGATTTTTGTAGTCGGACCAGTTTGGCATAACGGTTCACCCCTTTCTGGAAAGCCAATCGTCACGTTCGGCTTTTGCTTTTTGTAATTCGCGACGAGGTGTCTTCTGCGTTTTCTTGCGGAACAAATGCAGAAGGACATAAGTATCAGCCGCGTGGTAGAAAAATAATATCCTGTTATTACCCGGGCGCAGCTCCCAAATATCTTCCTCCAGATGCTTGGTGATATTTTCGCCTAAGCGAGTACCGTGATCCTCAAGCAACTGTATATACTGAGAGATTTGTTTGTGCTGAATCCGAGCATCTTTACTTGTCAGAGCCTTTTTCTGCAAATTATCAAGATAATCCCATAGTTCCGAGACACCATCTGCGTTTGCATAGAACTCAATATTGAACATGAAGTTCTCCTTTTGTTCACGCTCGATATAATGATAGCATGAATGCGTTCAAGAGTCAATCACCGTTATCCTTGACAGGTGAAGGTCAATTTTGCAAATAGACCTTTCGGAGAAAATTAAAGCTTCGCCAGATACTTTGGCTGTTCAGCAACAGGAATCCGCAGTAGCTCCATCGCCTGCTGGGCGGTATACTTCAAACCGTCCATAACATTTCGGATGCTCTCGAGACGGTTGGATTCAATACCTTCCATGCGCCCTTCCAAACGTCCTTCCAAACGTCCTTCCATACGTCCTTCCGTGCGTCCCTCCTCTTTCGATTCTTTTCTCATGTCATCAATCGCCTTGCACATATTTATCTTTTCCTCCCTGGTGTCATATTTGAGCCTGGACCCGGTGATCGCGTTGATGAGGCTGGCCGTCTCAGAGTCCACGCTCCTGAAACGGTCATTTTCGTGCATAATCTTGTCCAGCTGCTCTTTGTCTTTCTGGTTTTTGATATATTCGAGTAGCAGCCCGACATCTGTCCGGAACTTCTCAAAATCCTCCTTCGGGATCCTGCTGGGAGCCAGCAGGTTGATCCTGTAATCCGGGACAAATGAAAGGAGCTGTGCCTCCGCATTCTCGAACATCTCACGCAAGTGGGTCGGACCGTCCCACTCTGTGTCCTTAAGAAAGATTACCAGTGTGACCACTGGGATCAGGCGGTCTTCTTTGCGAAAACCTGAAAGAAACTCTCCGTGGTTTAACGTTGCCTTCTGTTCCCTGAGTGACTTCCGAGCCGTCTCGACCTGCTTCGCGTAGTGCATTGAGTCGTAGAGAGCAGCCTTGACCGGCATCGCGTAATTGATCTCAGTCTCAAGCTCCGTACCGAGGAGCGCATAGATCGCGCGGCCGTCTGTCTTCACCTGCCAGCTCTTCAGGAGATCCCGGTATTTTTGGACCTGAACCTTGTTTTCATCTCCGTAAGGGCCCGCAATCTCTGTGGTGTCGAGCGGTGTGAGACCATCCGGGTCGATCATCTGTTTCCCATTGTAGAGATAATAATTGAAAGCGTCCGCAAATCGGGCGTTGTCAGCCATGTAGTGTTTTGCTTCCATGTCAATCCTGCCCATATGCGTCACCTCGCATACCGGGCGGAGCGGCTGAAAAAAATGCAGCGTTGTCTTAGTTTCATAAGATGATCACTCCTTTACTTCACAATGTATACAATAATTGCGTGTGTTCGGTTTTTGGCCATAAACGGGCCTTGTGTAATGACCATACAGTAAAAGGGTAATCAGGGAAATGCTGCTGAGCCCATTATAACACCGAAAAAATGAAAAAAGTTTCCCTCAGACGGGTAAAATGAAGATTTTTTCCGGCCGGCAGGAGCTTGATACGGTAAACGGCAGAATCTTTACTGGCAGCCGGGGGCTGTCCGTGCAGGAGAGGACGGTTCCCGCCCCAACGCAAACCCTTGACAATCCCGCAACTCTGCTATTTAATTAACCTAGATTATTATGCTTTTTAACTCCCCGCCCGGTGAAAACCGCCCCGGGGCTTTTAGTGTTACTGGAAATCCATAAGAAAGATTCGGAGGTTACCGTGGAAGAAAAGAAAGGAAGCCTCTTTCGAGAGAAAAACTTAAAAGCAATCGAATCGCCGGAAGCGCGGATATCGCGGAGCTTGTTGCGAGGCAGCGGGTTGATACGGAGGAATGAGCGTGGCAAAAAGCGCACTGTACAGTAAACATACACATATCTCATCGCGGCATAAGCTGACGGACCTGAAGCTGGACGAGGTCTGGCAGTACCGCGAACTGATCGGGCTGTTCACCAGAAGAAGCTTCAAGGTGGCCTACAAGCAGACGATCCTGGGGCCGATGTGGCTCTTTATCAACCCGCTCATGACGTCCGCGATGCACCTGATTGTGTTCGGGAACATTGCAAAGCTTGGCACGGACGGGATCCCGCAGCTGCTCTTTTACCTTTCGGGCAATGCGATCTGGGGCTTCTTTTCGGCCTGCCTGAACGGAAATGCCTCCACCTTCACGGGCAATGCGGGGCTGTTCGGCAAGGTGTATTTCCCGCGCCTTACGATCCCGATCTCGAATGTTCTCTCGTCGGCGGTCAAGTTTCTGATCCAGATGATACTGGTGGCGGGGCTTCTCATTTTCTACTATGTGACGGGAACGATGACGCCTCACCTCTTAAGGCTCCTCCTCGTGCCGGTGATCCTTGCCTGGCTGGGGATCATGGCCATGGGCTGCGGCATTATCCTGTCGAGCCTTACGGTGAAATACCGTGACCTCTCGGTCCTCGTGGGCTTCGGGATGTCCCTCTGGATGTACGGGACGCCTGTCGTCTACCCCTTAAGCACGCTCTCGGGTACTTTAAGGAGCATCATCACGCTGAACCCGGTGACCATGCCGGTGGAGCTTTTCCGCTGGGCGGTGCTCGGAACAGGTTCTCTGAGTGCGGTTTCGGCTGTCGGCTCGCTTGTCTTTACGGCGGCGGTCTTTTTCGCGGGGGTCATCCTTTTTAATCGGGTGGAACGCAATTTTATGGACGTTGTATAAATGAGCAGGCTGTTAATTGGGGTGCTGAATCGTTATAATAAGGAGAAAGAATGGACAATAACAACCTTGCCATCAGCATGCAGGGCGTCAAAAAACAATATACGCTGGGTGTGATTGGCGGAACGACCCTGCAGCGGGAGCTTCAGTCCTGGTGGGCGAAGAAGCGCGGCAGGGAGGACCCGAACATGCGGATCGGAACGGACACGCGGCTCTACGGCCAGAAGTTCTGGGCGCTCCGGGGGATTGACCTCACGATCCGACAGGGCGAGCGGGTCGGGATCATCGGCGCGAACGGCGCCGGCAAATCGACCCTGCTCAAGATCCTGGCACGGGTCACGGCCCCGACGGAAGGTGAGATCGACATCTGGGGACGCGTCTCCTCACTGCTTGAGGTGGGCACGGGCTTTCACCGGGAGCTGACCGGGAGAGAGAACATCTACATGAACGGGGCGATCCTCGGCATGAGCCGGGCGGAGATCGACGAGCGGATGGAGGAGATTATTGCATTTTCCGAAGTGGGAGAGTTCATTGACACTCCGGTGAAGCGGTACTCGTCGGGCATGTTCGTGCGGCTCGCGTTCGCGGTGGCGGCCCATTTAAACTCAGAGATCATGATCATGGACGAGGTGCTGGCGGTCGGCGACATGGCCTTCCAGCGGAAGTGCCTGAACCGGATGCAGCAGGCCGCGGACGAGGAGGGCAAGACGGTCCTCTACGTGAGCCACAACATGACGACGATTCGGCAGCTGTGCGCGCGCTGCATCGTGCTGGATCAGGGACAGGTCATCTATGACGGGGACGTCGAGGAGGCGATCGCGCTCTACATGAATCTGGGACTTGAGGAGAACCCGGTGGAGATCGACCTTACGAAGCGGTCCTTCTCAGACAAGGGGCTGGATGCGGGGATCGCGCTCACGCACCTTTCGATCAAGGACAAAATGTCCCCCGTCTACAAGACCGGGGATGATATGAAGCTCTGCATTTCCCTCAGGGCCTTGAGAAAGGTTGAGGGCGCTGCCTTCCGGATCACGCTGGTGAATGACACGGCGGTCCCGATCGGGTCCTGCTGGGCGCCGGCGGTCGATTTCCCGGAGGCGGGTGAGTATGCGCTCACGGTGCGGGTGCCCTTATCGTACATGCACAGGGGTGTATTTTACGCAAATGTCAGCATGATCCGGTGGGGAGACAACGGCGGAAACCGCATCCTCGATTCGGTCGAGAGGGCCTTCCGGTTTGAGGTGGAAGGAACGGATTACTGGGCAATGAGCGGCAGGGGCTATATGCGGCTGCCGGACGGTGAGATTATTGATGTGACGCGGAAGGAAGCAGAAGAGTGTTGCCAGAGAAGCGGATTATAAAAAAGTGAGGTGTCTATGAAACTGCTCATTACCGGCGCCTTCGGCGGCGCAAAGGAACACATCCCGGAAATCGAGGCGATGGGGCATGAAGTCGTCTTCATGCAGCAGGAGAAGGATGAGCTCCCCGCAGACCCGGGGACGATCGAGGGGGTCATCGGGAACGGAATCTTTCTGCATCACCCGATGGAAGCATTCACCAGTCTTAAGTATGTGCAGCTGACGGCTGCGGGTTTCGACCGGGTTCCGATGGAGTATGCAGCATCCCGCGGGATCACGGTCAGAAATGCGCGGGGCGTTTACAGCGTCCCGATGGCGGAATTTGCGCTCGCGGGTGTTCTTGCCCTTTACAAACGGACGATTTTATTTCATAATAATCAAAAAAATCATGAGTGGGTGAAAATGCGGGATCTCCCGGAACTTTGCGGGAGAAATGCCGCCGTTTTCGGCTGCGGAAGCGTCGGGATCGAGTGCGCAAAGCGCCTTGCCGCGTTTGACATGTGCGTGCGCGGGGTTGATGCGGTGCCGGGAGAGCGGCCTTACTGCAGGGAGGTCCTTTCGGTGGAGGAGACCGACAGGACGCTTGCGGCAAGCGATATCGTTATCTGCACGCTGCCGCTCCTTCCGGAGACGATTCATTTCTTTGACGATGGTCGGTTTTCGGCCATGAAAGACGGTGCGGTGTTTGTGAATATCTCCCGCGGTGCGGTCGTCGACACGGAGGCCCTCATCAGGGCGCTTCGGAGCGGGAAGCTTGCGGGAGCTGTGCTCGATGTGTTTGAGGAGGAGCCGCTTTCGGAGACTTCCCCGCTCTGGGATATGGAGAATGTCTTAATAAGCCCCCACAACAGCTTTTCGGGTGAGGGCAACAAGGCGCGGCTCTGGGAGGTTATCAGAGAGAACCTGCGGGAATTTACGGAAAAATAAAAGAAATCCGACACACTTTGACAGCCTGGGACAACAGGATACATGAGGATGAACGATGAACTATATTGTCCTGGACCTTGAATGGAACCAGTGCCCCTACGGCAAGGAGAGAGAGATCAGACGGCTTCCGTTTGAGATCATTGAGATCGGGGCGGTAAAACTGAACAGCAGGAAGGAAATCACGGATACATTTCACGGGCTGGTGAGGCCGGCGGTTTACCACAGGCTTCATTTTAGAACTAAAGAAGTGATCGCGGTGTCCTTCGAGGAACTGAAGAAGGAGGGGAGACCCTTCCCTGAGGTCGTGCGCGCATTTTTCAGATGGTGCGGGGAGGACTACCGTTTCTGCACCTTCGGCACGCTGGACCTGACGGAGCTTCAGCGGAATCTTTCCTATTATAAGCAGGAGGGATTTATCAAGGGTCCGGTCTTCTATGAGGATGTTCAGAAGCTCTTCGCGATCGCCTATGAGACGCGGAAGGAGCGGCGGGCGCTGTCCTATGTGGTCGATTACCTGAAGATCGAGGACAACGGAGAGTTTCACCAGGCGCTTGATGATGCGGTCTACACGGCCAGAGTCCTGCAGAAGATCCCGGACGATGTCATTTTGAAGAATTTCTCGATCGACTGTTATGAGACACCGAAATCCCGCGAGGAGGAGATCAGGGTCAGGTACGAGACGTACGAGAAGTTCATTTCCAGAGAGTTCCCGAGCAAGGAGGCCGTGATGGCCGACCGGATGATCCGGCAGGTGCGCTGCTTTGCCTGCGGCGCCTACGTGCGGCGGGAGATCCCGTGGTTTTCGGACTCGGGTAAAAACTATTACACGATCTGCAAGTGTCCGAAGCACGGTTTTGTGAAGAGCAAGGTGCGTGTCCGCCGGGCAGCGGACGGAAACTTCTTCGGGATCAAGACGACGAGACTGATCGATGAGACCGATGTGGAGAAGATCCTGAAAAAGCAGTCCTTCCTGAAGGCGAAGAGGCGGAAAAAGGAACGGGGGGAAGACGGATGAAAAAACTACCGATCACTCTTCTGGCCGCTTCCTGCGTCCTTCTGCCGCTTGCGGCGCGGCCGGTGCGGGCGGACGATAATCTCCTGTCCGGCTATACCCAGGTCGAGAAGGTCTATGCGATGGTGGATGCGCCTTCATTTTTAAATGTGCGCGAGCGGGCCGACAAAAAGAGCCGGATCGTCGGGATCCTGCATCCGGGGGATTTCTGTTACATCCTCTACGGGGCAGGCCAGGAGCGCGTCTATATCGAGTCAAATGAACTTCGCGGCTTTGTGGACGGAAAATGGCTCCGGACGGGCGATGAGATCACCTCCTTCGCGAAGATAACGACCGTCAACGGGACGGTCCCGGAGGGAATCGTGATCGTCGCGCCGGAAAACAACAAGGCGGTTTCATACACGCTGACGACCACGCAGGATGTATCCGGTGAGAGCCCTGCGGAAGGGAGTTCGGAAGCTGCGGCAGCGCCGGCGGAAGAGAGCGCGGAAGGGGCGAAGGCGCCGGCGGAGGAAAATGCAGTGCCGGCAGGCAGCGCGGCGGCCGTCTCATCGGTTGCGGTCGGCTCATCGGACAACTATGCCTACGAGCTCAAGGCTGCGGCTGTGAAAAACTTAAGCGAAGCGGCCCTTTCCGGGGATCTGGCGGCCCAGGAGGAGATCATACAGTTCATTGCGACCGCCGCGGACGCGGAGTGGAACCGCTACGGGTATCTGAAATCCGTGGTTATCGCCCAGGTCGTGGAGGAGACGGAGTGGCTTTCATTTCCCGCATACGGAGGGATCCTGCCCTCCGACAACAATGTGCTGGGGATTCCGGTTGACTTCCTGACGGGCCTCTGGGCCAGCAACTGGTCCGGGACGAGCGCGATCCGGAATATCTACGGTGAGGAGACGGAGATCCGCGTCTACGAGAGCGTCAACGCCTGCCTCATGGACTATGCCGCGTTCATGGTCGGGGTGCACCCGGAGCTTGCGCGGGAGCTGGACGCGGAGAAAGTGCTGGTGACGGCTCTCGGGAGCAATGGAGAGCCGACGGATTATACGGAGAGGCTCAAGATGCTGATCGGGCTCTATGACCTCACGAGATTTGACCCGGCACCGCCGCCGGAAGAGCCGGAGGAGCCGGAAAACCCGGCCGCCCGCATCGACGAGTCGGGCTACGGAGCCGGCGAGCTGGAGCTCATCTGGGCGCTGGTCGCCCAGGAGGATGACACCTCCTACGAGGGCGCGCTGGCGGTCATTTCCAGTGTCATGAACCGGGCGGATATGAATTACGGCGGTCACGGAACAGGGGCTCTGGACCAGCTGACGGCGCCCGGCCAGTTCTGCTATTCGCCGGAGATATCACCCCGCTCTGTGTGGGAGTGGCGGCTTGGCGGCAATGTCGCCGAATTCGTGAAAGCGGCCGTCAACGACTGCTTAAACGGCGGCATCCGCAATCACGGATATATCAATTTCCGCAGTTATGACGGCGGAGGATGGGTCCGGATTGGAACAAATTACTACTTTTGAATTGAACCCCCGCTCTTTTCTTGACAAGAGCGGGGTTTTAAGCGTATACTATTCAAACCGTTTTGTGCGCATGTGCGCAGCGGATCGATAGAAGGCATTACCTGACGAGAAAAGGAGCCAAGAAAGACAATGTATAAGAAAGTAGACACAGACCTGAATTTTGTCGACAGAGAGAAAAGGGTCGCGATGTTCTGGAAGGATAAGGACATCTTCCAGAAGAGCATCGACCAGAGGAAGGACTGCCCGACGTACATGTTCTACGACGGACCGCCCACCGCGAACGGCAAGCCCCACATCGGGCACGTTCTGACCCGCGTTATCAAGGATATGATCCCGCGCTATCACGCCATGAAGGGCGAGCTTGTGCCCAGAAAGGCCGGCTGGGACACCCACGGACTTCCGGTTGAGATCGAGGTCGAGAAGGAGATCGGCATCGAGGGCAAGGAGGCGATCGAGGCCTACGGCGTCGAGCCCTTCATTGCAAAATGCAAGGAATCCGTCTGGAAATATGAAGGCATGTGGAGAGAGTTCTCCGACATCGTCGGCTTCTGGGCCGACATGGATCACCCCTATGTCACGTATCACGACAATTTCATCGAGTCCGAGTGGTGGGCTCTCAAGCAGATCTTCGACAGAGGCCTCCTCTACAAGGGCTATAAGGTCGTTCCGTACTGCCCGTCCTGCGGCACACCGCTTTCGAGCCACGAGGTCGCTCAGGGCTACAAGACCCTGAAGGAGAAGTCCGCGATCGTCCGCTTCAAGGCCAAGGACGGCGATTTCTACTATCTTGCATGGACGACCACGCCCTGGACCCTTCCGTCCAACACGGCGCTCTGCGTAAACCCGCACGAGACCTACGTGAAGGTGAAGGACGGCGAGTATACGTATGTGATGGCTGAGGCGCTTGTCGAGAAGGTCATCGGGGAAAATGCAGAGATCCTAGAGCGCTGCACCGGCAAGGATCTTGAGGGCAGAGAGTACGAGGCCCTTTATCAGTGCGCCCAGGATGTCGCCGACAGGCAGGGCAAGAAGGCATTCTTCGTAACAACCGATGAGTACGTCACCATGACCGACGGTACCGGCATCGTTCATATCGCTCCGGCTTTCGGTGAGGACGACTCCCGCATCGGCCGCAATTATGACCTGCCGCTCATCAAGTTCGTCGACGAGCAGGGCCGCATGACGGCGGAGACTCCGTTTGCGGGCTATCGCTGCAAGCCGACCGAGAAGGAAGTCAAGGAAGGCGCCGTAAGCTGCGATCCGGAAGTCTTAAAGGACCTCAAGGCCCGCGGACTCCTCGCAGCAGCTCCGAAGTTCGAGCATGATTACCCGCACTGCTGGCGCTGCGGCACGCCTCTTATTTACTATGCACGCGAGTCCTGGTTCATCCGCATGACGGCCGTCAAGGATGACCTCGTCCGCAACAATAAAAAGATCAACTGGATCCCGAAGACGATCGGCGAAGGCCGCTTCGGCGACTGGCTGGAGAACATCCAGGACTGGGCGCTCTCCCGCAACCGCTACTGGGGCACGCCGCTCCCGGTCTGGATCTGCGACGACTGCGGCAAGCAGCATGCGATCGGCTCCAAGGAAGAGCTGAAGGCCATGTCGGACAACTGCCCGGACGATATCGAGCTCCACAAGCCCTTTATCGACCGCGTCGAGCTCAAATGCCCGTGCTGCGGCGGCAAGATGCACCGTGTGCCGGAAGTCATCGACTGCTGGTTCGATTCGGGATCGATGCCGTTTGCGCAGCATCACTATCCGTTCGAGAATCAGGACCTCTTCAAGGCGCAGTTCCCGGCCAGCTTCATCTCCGAGGCGGTCGACCAGACCCGCGGCTGGTTCTACTCGCTGCACGCGATCTCGACGCTCCTTTTCAACAAGCCCTGCTTCGAAAATGTCATCGTCCTGGGTCTTGTGCAGGATGAGAACGGCCAGAAGATGTCCAAGTCCAAGGGCAACGCGGTTGACCCGATGAAGGCGCTCGCCGAGTACGGCGCGGACGCGATCCGCTGGTACTTCATCGTGAATTCCGCTCCGTGGCTCCCGAGCCGTTTCTACGGCAAGGCGGTCCAGGAAGGCCAGAGAAAGTTCCTCGGCACTCTGTGGAACACCTACGCGTTCTACGTGCTGTACGCAAATATCGACGAATTCAATCCGCTTGAGCATGCTCTCGAGTATGACAAGCTCCCGGTCATTGACAAATGGATCCTGTCCCGCCTCAACTCCACGATCGCGGAGGTCGACGCGGACATGGCTTCCTATAAGATCCCGGAATCCGGAAAGGCTCTGCAGGCCTTCGTGGACGACCTCTCCAACTGGTATGTCCGCCGCTGCCGCAGCCGTTTCTGGGCCAAGGGCATGGAACAGGATAAGGTAAACGCTTACATGACGCTGTACACCTCTCTGGTGACGCTCTGCAAGCTGGCTGCTCCGATGATCCCGTTCATGACGGAGGAGATCTACCAGAACCTGGTCGTGAGTGTCGATCCGAACGCTCCGGAGAGTATCCACCTCTGCGATTATCCGAAGGAGGATCCGGCTATGATCGACGCCGAGCTCGAGGCCAACATGAAGCATGTCCTCGACATCGTCGTCCTCGGCCGCGCGGCCCGCAACGAGAGCGGCATCAAGAACCGCCAGCCGATCGGCCGCATGATCGTGAAGGCTCCGTTCGATGTGCCGTCCTTCTATCAGGACATCATCACAGACGAGCTGAACGTCAAGAAGATGGAGCTCTCGGATGAGGCGGACAGCTTCATTTCCTACACCTTTAAGCCCCAGATGAGGACGGTCGGACCGAAGTTCGGCAAGCTCCTCGGCGGAATCAGAAAGCTCCTTTCCGAGATCGACGGCAAGGCCGCGATGAAGGAGCTTAATGAGGACGGAACACTGGCCCTCGACGTGAACGGCACCCGCGTTGTCCTTGAGAAGGAAGACCTGCTCATCGACATGGCGCAGACCGAAGGCTTCGAGACCCAGTCCTACGGCGGCATCACGGTCGTTCTTGACAAGGCTCTGACACCGGAGCTCATCGAGGAAGGCTTTGTGCGCGAGCTGGTCAGCAAGATCCAGACCATGCGCAAGGAGGCCGGCTTCGAGGTTATGGACCGCATCACGGTCTATGCTTCTGGAAATGAAAAGATCGAGCAGATCCTGCGCGACAACGAGAAGAGCGTTGCGGCGGATGTTCTGGCGGATGGTTTCATTTTCAATGAGACGGACGGCTACGTGAAAGAGTGGAAGATCAACACCGAGAAGGTCACGCTGGGCGTGAAGAAGAATTGATATAAAGGGAGTAAGGCTCCGTTTTCGGACGGAGCCTGTTATGAAAAATTCAGTACGGAGGTTTTATTTTGGCAGAGAAGAAAGCTGCGGTGAAAACCGCTAAACCCGCGAAGGCAAAGAAGTTCAACAAGGCCCAGTTCAAGGCGGATGTCCAGGCCAGCATGAGGGTCCTGTACCGCAAGGATCTCGAGGATGCCGACCAGCAGGAGATTTTCCAGGCGGTCTGCAACGTCATCGAGAGCACGATCATCGACAACTGGATGGAGTCCTGCAAGCGCTTTGAGGAGAACAACACGAAGATCGTCTATTATCTTTCGATGGAGTTCCTGATCGGCCGTCTCATGGGCAACAATCTGCTCAATCTCGGCGAGTATGACGGCGTGCGCGAAGCTCTTGAGGAGCTCGGCCTCGATATCAACGCTCTTGAGGACCAGGAGCCGGATCCGGCTCTCGGCAACGGCGGTCTCGGAAGACTGGCCGCATGCTTCCTCGACTCTCTCGCTACGGGCGGCTACCACGCTTACGGCTGCGGCATCCGCTATCACTACGGTATGTTCAAGCAGAAGATCAAGGACGGCTTCCAGCGTGAGGTTCCGGACAACTGGCTGAAGAACGGCTATCCGTTCGAGCTGAAGCGCCCGGAGCATGCCCATGAGGTCTTCTTCGGCGGCAACACCAGAGCGGAGTATGATCCGGCTCTCGGCAAGAACCGCTACATCTACGAGAACTATTCTTCGGTCCGTGCTGTTCCGTACGACATTCCGGTCGTCGGCTACAAGAACGGCGTTGTCAACGCGCTCCGCATCTGGGACGCCGAGGCGATCAACGACTTCGAGCTGGCGTCCTTCGACCGCGGCGACTACGCCAAGGCAGTCGAGCAGAACAACCTGGCCAAGACCATCACGGAAGTCCTTTACCCGAACGACAACCATATGTCCGGTAAGGAGCTCCGCTTAAAACAGCAGTATTTCTTCGTATCCGCGTCCGTCCAGGAGGCACTCTGCAAGCATCTGCGCCACTACGGCACGCTCAAGAACCTGCCGGAGAAGGTTGCGTTCCAGATGAACGACACCCATCCGACGGTTGCAGTTCCGGAGCTTATGCGTCTTCTCATGGACGAGTACGGCATGGAGTGGGATGAAGCCTGGGACATCACGACCAGAACCTGCGCTTACACGAACCACACGATCATGCAGGAGGCTCTCGAGAAATGGCCGATCGACCTCTTCTCCCGCCTGCTCCCGCGTGTCTACGAGATCATCGAGGAGATCAACCGCCGTCACATGATCGAGGTGAACCGCAGATATCCGAACGACTACAACAAGGTCAAGAATCTCGCCATCATCTTCGACGGCCAGGTCCGCATGGCTTACCTTGCGATCGTCGGCGGCCACTCCGTCAACGGCGTTGCGGCTCTGCACACCGAGATCCTCAAGAAGGATGTTCTCCGCGACTTCTACGAGATGATGCCGGACAAGTTCAACAACAAGACCAACGGCATCACCCAGAGACGTTTCCTGCTGCACGGCAACCGTCTGCTGGCCGACTGGGTCACCGACAAGATCGGCTCCCGCTGGGTGACGGATCTCTCCGAGCTCTCCGAGCTCAAGCTTTATGTCGATGACGAGCGCGCACAGCACGAGTTCCTGAACATCAAGCTGAAAAATAAAGAGCGCCTCGCCCAGTACATCCTGGAGCACAACGGCATCGAGGTCGATCCGTATTCGATCTTCGACGTTCAGGTCAAGCGTCTGCACGAGTACAAGCGCCAGCTGCTGAACATCCTGCACGTCATGTACCTCCGCAACAAGCTGCTTGAGAACCCGAACATGGATTTCTATCCGAGAACATTCATCTTCGGCGCCAAGGCTTCCGCGGGCTACAAGACCGCCAAGCTCATCATCAAGCTGATCAACTCCGTGGCGGATGTCGTCAACAATGATCCGGCGCTGCATGACCGCATCAAGGTCGTCTTCATCGAGGACTACAAGGTCTCCAACGGCGAGATGATCTTCGCGGCGGCTGACGTCTCCGAGCAGATCTCCACGGCTTCCAAGGAGGCTTCCGGTACCGGCAACATGAAGTTCATGCTGAACGGCGCTCCGACCCTCGGCACCATGGACGGTGCTAACGTCGAGATCGTTCAGGAGGTCGGCGAGGAGAACGCATTTATCTTCGGTCTCTCCTCCGACGAGGTCATCCACTACGAGCACAACGGCGGCTACTATCCGAACAATATCTTCAATTCGGACGGCGAGATCCGCCAGGTGCTGACGCAGCTTGTGAACGGGACCTACTCCTCCGACACAGAGCTCTTCCGCCCGCTGTATGATTCGCTGCTCACGAACCGCTTCGGCCGTCCGGACCAGTACTTCATCCTCGCGGACTTCCGCTCCTATGCGGATGCGCAGAGACGCGTCGGCGAAGCCTTCAAGAACCGCAAGTCCTGGGCGAGAATGGCCATGATGAACACGGCCTGCGCCGGCAAGTTCTCCTCCGACAGAACCATCGAGGAGTACGTAAGAGACATCTGGCATCTTGACAGCGTGACAAAGAAATAATTAAAAATAAAAAAAGCCTGCGGGTGCCTTAAGCATCCGCAGGTTTTTTATGATCAGCAGTATTTTTTGACGGCGGCCGCAATGGAGATCTCGGACGGCAGGTAGGGAATGAGCGTCGCCTGGAAGGCGTGGTAGAGGTCGGATTTTCCCGGCCAGACCGTGCCTTTAAGATGATTCTGCGCATCTAGCTGGTGGAACCAGGAGCCGTTTACGTGGTCCAGGACCGTCTCGTCGAGATACTTCATGAAGGTCTCGTAGCAGTCGGCGTAGGACTGCTTCCCGGTCACATGGAAGAGCATCCCGGAGGTGTTCAGGGCCTCTGCGAGGGTCCAGTGCATGCGGTCGTGGACGACCGGCGTGCCGTCCCAGTCCGTCGTGTAGACGATGCCGGGGGCTCCGTCCACGTTCCAGGCGTCCTTTACGGCCCGGTTGAAGAGATTTTCGGCGGCGCCTATGAAGGGGGCTGCATTTTCCTTGTCATCCGGATAGGACGAGAGTGCCCACTGGGTGATGAGGCGGGCCCATTCGATCCCGTGGCCGGGCGTCGCGCCGTAGGGTTTGAACGGATCGTCCGGGGTCTCCTTGTTGCACTCAAGATCCGGCGTCCAGTCGGTCTTAAAGTGCTCCGGGATCCGCCAGCTGTTCGCGGCTGCCCATTCAATCACGTGAGCGATGATCCGGCCGGCCCTCTTCCTGTACTCCTCGCGTCCGGTCGCGTCCGCGACGGCGAGGAAGGCCTCCACGGAGTGCATGTTGGCGTTGACGCCGCGGTAGGGGTCGCAAATCGTGAATTCGGTGTTCCAGAGGTCTCTTGCAAGGCCGTTCTCCTCATCCCAGAAGTAACGGTCGTAGACGGCCAGGGCATTTTCGAGAAGCTCACCCGCGCCCGGGCGGCCGGCCAGAAGGGCCGAGGAGGAGGCCAGAATGACAAATGCGTGGGCGTAGCACTGCTTCATCGGGAGGATATCGTTGTCCCTTGTGAGGCCCGGATACCAGCCGCCGTTTTTCTCATCGTGAAGCTCTCCGGCAAGGCCCTTGAGGCCGGCGTCGGCGAGCGCCTCCGCTCCGGGGAAGCCGAGCATGGACCCGATGCTGTAGACGTGGGTCATGCGGGATGTAATCCAGGTCTCGCGGGGACGGTCGGTCCAGGGAGTCCCGTCATCGCCGAGGTACCAGGACGAGCCGCCCGGCGAGGGGAAGCGGCGTCCGAACTTCAAAAGGTCTTCGCGAAGCTCGGCGAGAAACTGTCTGTTTTCTTCGGTGTCGATGATATAACGGGCATCTGTCATTTTATTTTCCTCCTTTCGGTTCTCTCACTATTATAGCATGTTTGGTTGTAATTTTGTTACGAATATGTTACACTAAGTTAGGATTGTATGGGGAGATGAATTGGCAATCCGATAAGAGGTGGATATTTTGGACAAAATCGAATACAAGGAAAGGCTCGAGAAAATCAAAGAGCTCGCCGGCGCCGGTAATTATGAGGGGGCGGCCTTAGCGGCCGATACGGTGGACTGGCGGCATGTCCGCAGCGTGAGAACGCTGTGCATGATCGCGGAGATCTATGAAAACAACAAGCGCTACGAAGACAGTGAACTGATCCTGAAATACGCCTACAAGCGTTCCGAGGCGAGCAAGACGGTTCTTTACCGGCTGGCGGAGATCAACATCCGGCTTCAGGATCTTGAGGAAGCGCGCAGATTTATCTATGAATTCGAGCAGCTGTCTCCGAGAGACAACTCGAAATTCATATTGGAATACAGGCTTTTAAAAGCGAAAAATGCACCCCTTGACGACCAGATCGAAGTGCTCAAAGAACTGAAGGACCGGGAGTACACCGAGAGGTGGGCCTACGAGCTCGCGCGCCTCTACAGGAAGAACGGGCAGACCCGGAAATGCATCGAAGAGTGCGACGATATGATCCTCTGGTTCGCGGAGGGCAAGTATGTGACGAAGGCGAAGGCTCTGAAGAGGGAGCTTGCGCCTCTTTCTGCTGCCCAGCAGATGAAAGCCGGCTTCCGCAGGGAAGAGCAGGCATCCAGGGAGGAGTATACGCCGGAGACCCAGGCAGAGCCCGAAATCGCGGCTGCCGAGCCTGATATCGCGGCAGAGCCCGAAATCGTGGCTGTCGAGCCTGAGATCGCGGCCGAGCCCGAAATTGAGGCTGCAGAGCCGGAGGTTACGGCAGAGTCTGAAATCGCGGCTGCCGAGCCTGATATCGCGGCAGAGCCCGAAATCGCGGCTGTCGAGCCGGAGACCGCGGCAGAGCCCGAAATCGCGGCTGTCGAGCCGGAAATCGTGGCCGAGCCCGAAATCGCGGCTGAAGAGCCGGAGGTTACGGCAGAGCCGGAGATCACGGCTGCACCTGCAGCGGAGACGGCCGCAGAGCCGTTTGCGGAGCCTTACGCGGTTCCCGAGACACAGGAGTTTGTGTCTGCGGATGCGTTCGAGCAGGCGGATTCTCTGGATGTCTCGAATGTATTCGGGGAGAATACGGCGTCCCCGGCCGAGAGGGTGCCTTACCTTGATGCCGAGAAGATGCTGGCGAGCGAGGACGATGAGTCGCTGGGCCTTACCCGTGAGTTCAACCTGCAGGAGCTGATCCGCCAGGCAATGAAGGACGGCGCGTCCGTCTCGGAGGCGGTGGCTAAGGTCCGCGCCGAGGCAGAAGCGGCAGCGGCCGCCAAGAAGGCGGGAAAAGTCGCGGCGGGAGCCGCCATCCTTGCACCCGAAGAGGCCGCTCGCAAGGCGGTCAGGGAGGCATCCGGCGTCATGGCGCAGAGCGTGAGGCCGGCGTCCAGGGTCAGAGCGGAAAAAGCGGAGAGCACCGCAAAGCCCGTGAGAGAAGTCAAACCGATCGTCAAGGAAGCCCCGGAGAACGATGATGTCATGGCGGCCCTCATGGCCGGAGAGGACGATGTCCTTCCGGTGAGAGAGGAAGATATGACGACCGGCTTCGGCGTCGTCGAGACCCCGGTGGAGGACAACTCCGCGGTCATCGGCAGGATCATGGCGACCAAGGGCACGCTGCCCAAAGTCAGGGTTGAGATCCGCAAGCTGACGGATACGGAGAGGAAGATTTTCACGTATTTCTCAGATATCCCCGGTGTACATGAGCAGGTGACCCTGGCTCTCGCGGATATCCACAACAGCTGCGGGGACAAGACATCCCGTGGCGGCAACATCATCATTCAGGGACGCCCCGGATCCGGCAAGACGCATCTTGCGGACGGGCTGATCCTTTCCGCCTGCACGGACCTCGGCATTCACTCGGTCAAGCGGGCCAGAATTACGGCGGATGAGCTGAACCGCAAGGATCCGGCGTCCGTCGTGAAGAAGATGTCGGGAGGATTCTTAATCATCGAACACGCCGGCGACCTGACCAACGAGACGGTGGCGAAGCTCTCGAAGGCGATGGAATTCCGGACGGACCGGCTGGTCGTGATCCTGGAGGATGCAAAGAGCGGCATCCGCTCGGCGCTCGCGAAAGATCCGGGCTTTGCCGAAAAGTTCACATCCACGATCATCATTCCGGTTTTCACAAATGATGAGCTGGTCACATTTGCCAAGACCTACGCGAAGGAAAACGGCTGCAAGATGGACGAGATGGGAACCCTCGCACTCTACACGATCATCGGCGAGAACCAGAAGGAGTCCGAGCCTATGACGGTTGGCATGGTCCGCGATGTGATGGACGCTGCCATCAGCAGGGCTAAGGGCAGAAAATTCGGCAGAAGATTCTCCAAAAACGCATTCGGACCGGACGGACGGCTGCTGATCAAGGAAAAAGACTTTGATGTGTAAGGGGGAAGACATGCAGGAACCGTATCTGGGCTCCCGCGAGGGAACGGCCAGGGTGCTGAAGAAGTACGGGTTTTCATTTCGCAAGAAGTACGGGCAGAATTTCCTCATCGACGGCTCGGTGCTCGAGGGAATCGTGGAGGCGGCCGGGATCACGGAGGATGACTTCGTGCTCGAGATCGGTCCGGGTATTGGAACCCTGACCCAGTATCTGGCTTCGTCTGCACGGAAAGTCACGGCGGTCGAGATCGACAGGATGCTGATCCCGATCCTTGCGGACACCCTCTCCGGCTGGGACAATGTGACGGTCTTAAACGCCGACATCCTGAAGACGGATATCAAGGCGCTTGCCGATGCGGAAAATGAAGGGCGGCCGATCAAAATCGCCGCAAACCTTCCCTACTATATCACGACGCCGATCCTGATGGCTCTCTTTGAGAGCGGGGCTCCGACGGAATCCATCACCGTGATGGTCCAGAAGGAGGTCGCGGAGAGGATGGTGACCGGGCCGGGCAGCAAAGCCTACGGAGCGCTCTCGCTCGCGGTGCAGTATTACACGGACGCGGAGATCGCGTTTCTCGTGCCGCCGGTCTCCTTCATGCCGCCGCCCAAGGTGGAAAGCGCCATCGTCACGATGGTCCGGCATGAGAAGCCGCCCGTGGATGCGGATCCGGAGATGCTCTTCAAGGTGATCCGCGGCTCCTTCAACGAGCGGAGAAAGACGCTGGTGAACGGGCTGGCGAACTTCCCGGATCTTGGGAAAACCAAGGCGGAGATCGCCGTGGCGATCGAGGCGTGCGGCTTTGCGCCGACGGTCCGAGGCGAGCAGCTCTCCCTCGCGGAGTTTGCGAAGCTTGCCAACGCCCTCGGGGGCGCTTCACAGGAATAACACATTTATATGCTATAATACCTCTCGCGATGCGGGAGGTTTTCATTTTCCTGCAGCAGAAAGGGGATGTATATGAAAAGGATTATGTCAGTGTTTCTTGCGGCACTCATCGCCGCAGCGTCGGCGCTTGCGTGCCCCGCATACGTTTACGCGGACAGCACGCCCTATGTGGCCCTCGGGGCAGACCTTACGGATGAGCAGAGGAGCATAGTGCTCTCGCTCATGGGTGTCACGGAGGAGGAGCTTAAGAGCGATACGGTGATCACCGTCACGAATGCGGAGGAGCATCAGTACCTCGATTCCTATCTCGACGCGTCCGTGATCGGGACCCGGGCGCTCTCGTCCTGCAAGGTGACGGCGGAGCCGGCGGGCCACGGCATCACGGTGGAGGCCCACAATATTTCCTATCTCACGCCGAGCATGTATGTGAACGCGCTTGCCACGGCCGGCATGAAGGATGCCTCCGTCGTCGTGGCGGGGCCGACGCAGATCTCCGGCACGGCGGCGCTCGTGGGCGCCATGAAGGCCTACGCGGCCATGACCGGGACAACGATCTCCGAGAAGGCGCTCGACGGCGCCAATGACGAGCTGGTCGCGACCGGGGAGCTCGCGCAGACCATCGGAGACGCGGAGAAGGCTTCGGAACTCATTGCGGCGGTGAAGGAGGCGGTCATCAGCAATAAGCTGAAGACGGAGGAGGATATCAAAAATGCAATCATCGAGATTGCCCGGGACCTCGGCATCCAGCTCACGGAGACCATGATCGAGCAGCTGGTTGCCCTCATGCAGAAGCTCGCACAGCTGGACATCGATCCGGACACGATCGTGGAGCAGGCGAAGGGCATCTTCGAGAAGCTGAAAAGCAACGGGCTCGATATGGAGAAGTACGGCGTCACAAAGGCGGATGAGGAGGGCTTCTGGTCGGTCCTGGCCGGGATGCTCAGGGATCTGATCGCCTGGTTCAAGGGGCTTTTTGGCTGAAAATGGTTGGTAAAAGTGCATAAAAACTTTAACACAGTAAAGTGATGAGTTGTGCGAATTTACAAATGTTTACAATTTGTTCATACTTTGTCCATATTTATCTGGTAGTATGATTTCAGACAAGAAAAGACCTTACGACAATTTTTCATAATAATAGCCCCGGTGGCCGAAAGGCTGCCGGGGCACTCCTCTTTTTATGGGGTACGGTTCCGGGGACGGTTGCAAAACAGGATAAAATGTTCTATTATTAGTCTATCCGTATTTCGGGAGGATAATAGTTTGAATGTTTTGATCTGGTATATCATGCTGGCTCTTCTTGGGGCGGGCTTTATGCCGCTTACGGGGTTCATTTTCAGGAACTTCCGGGACCGGGGCTGGCTCTTCTCCAAGGCGGTGGGCATGTTCCTGACCGTCTTTGTGTTCTGGTGCTTAAACACCGCCCGCATCATCCGCTTTACCCAGACAAGCTGCCTCATCGTCGGGATCGTGCTGATTGCCTTAAACCTTGCGGCGGCCCGGTTTCTTAAGACGGATTCCCTGACCGAATCCGCCGATGTGCGCCTCATCGCGATCGAGGAGGCTGCCTTCGCGGTGCTCTTCTTTGCCTGGGTCTGGATGATCGGCTACAAGCCGGCGGCCTACGGCACCGAGAAGTTCATGGATTACGGCTTCATCACCGCGGCCCTGCGCTCGCCCTACATGCCCTTTGCGGACACCTGGTACGGCGGAGAGCCGATCAACTACTACTACGGCGGCCAGTTTATCGCGGCATTTCTCGTGCGGTTCTCGGGAGTCACCGCGGGCGAGGGCTACACCTTCATGCGCGCGACGATCACGGCCTTCTCGGCGATGCTGCCGTTTTCCCTGGTCTACCAGCTCCTCTTCGACCGCTTTCTTGAACCGCTGCCGGCCTGGCTCGGCGGCGTGCTCGGAGCCCTTGGCACCGCCTTCTGCGGGAACGGCCATTACGTGATCTACGGGATCATAAAGCCGATCATCGCTCAGTTCGCGGGAGCCGATTACAGCTACTGGTTCCCGAACTCGACCCGCTACATCGGCTTCGACCCGGATCTGCCGGACAAGACCATCCACGAGTACCCGGCCTATTCGACCGTGCTGGGCGACCTTCATGCGCACTACATCAATATCATCTTTGTGGTGGCGGTGACGGGGATCGCCTACACCTACATGCAGCGGCTCACGAAGGAGAAGGGCAGAAGAAGAGGAATCGTGCTGGAGATCCTCTCGCCGGAGATCGTGCTCATCGGTATCTTCACGGGAGTCTTCCGCTGGACGAATTTCTGGGATTTCCCGATCTATTTCGTCGTCTGCGGCGCCATGGTCTTCTTCATGAACCTGCGGCGGAGCGGGAAGGATTACAAGGACTTCCTGATCCTGATGGGCGGGCAGGCGCTCGCGGCCTTTCTGATTGGCACGCTCGCGGCGCTTCCCTTCACGCTGAGCTTCGACATGATCTCCTCGGAGATCGCGCCGACCCACAGCCACACGATGGTCTATCAGTTCCTCATCGTGTGGGGGCTGCCGATATTCATTTTCCTTGTCTACGGAGCATCGCTCCTCACGGAGAAGCAGAAAATGAAAACCCCGGACCTCGCCGTCCTTCTCATGGGCCTCTGCGCCCTCGGCCTCATCTTCATGCCGGAGGTCATCTACGTGAAGGACATCTACAGCGGGGAGCATTACCGGGCCAACACGATGTTCAAGCTCACCTACCAGGCGTTCATCCTCTTCGGGATGATGATGGGATACGTGGTCGTGCGCACACTCAGGATGAAGGAAGGTCTTATCCGGGGCCTGGGCCTTGCCGGCGGCTTCCTGCTTCTCATGACGGCGGGCTACACACCGAAGTCGGTGCAGTCCTGGTTCGGAAATGTCCTGGACCCCGCGGGGCGCGTCAACACGGACGCCTCGGTCTTTGTCGATGAGTCCTTCCCCGAGGATTTCGGGGCGATCTCCTGGCTGAACCTCAATGTGAGGGACCAGTCCGTGGTCCTCGAGGCTCCGGGCGACAGCTACACCGGCTACGAGCGGGTCTCGGTTGCGACCGGACTTCCGACGGTGCTCGGCTGGTATGTCCACGAGTGGCTCTGGAGGAACGATGTGGCCGCCTTAAATGAGAGAGCGGCGGATATCGAGAAGATCTACACGTCCTCTGACGCGAACGAGGTGAGCGGGCTCATCAAAAAATACAACATTTCCTACATCTATATCGGGAAGCTCGAGCGGGAAAAATACCCGGCACTGAACGACAAGCTCCTGCAGACGATGGGCAAGGTCGCCTATTCGGACGGGGTAACTACGTATATTATGAAGGTGCAGTGATAACAGCCTTTACAAGAAGACCGGATATGGGGTAAAATACTAGGAACGCACTTACGAGGGAGGTTTACTATGGCTGATAAAGGAAAATACTATATTACGACGGCGATCGCCTACACATCGGGCAAGCCGCACATCGGAAATACCTACGAGATCATCCTGGCCGACGCGATCGCGCGCTGGAAGCGCCAGGAGGGCTATGACGTCTTCTTCCAGACCGGAACCGACGAGCACGGCCAGAAGATCGAGGACCGCGCCAGAACGGCCGGCAGGACGCCGAAGGAGTATGTCGACGCGACCGCCGGCGAGGTGAAGCGCATCTGGGACCTTATGAACACGTCCTACGACAAGTTCATCCGCACGACGGACGAGGATCACGAGCGCCAGGTCCAGAAAATGTTCAAGAAGATGTACGACAAGGGCGACATCTACAAGGGCGAGTACAAGGGCATGTACTGCAAGGAGTGCGAGTCCTTCTACACCGAGTCCCAGATCGTGGACGGCAAGTGCCCGGAGTGCGGCTCTGTCGTCACGCCGGCTTCCGAGGAGGCCTACTTCTTCCGTATGAGCAAGTACACCGACAGGCTCATCGAGTACATCACCGGGCATCCGAATTTCATTCAGCCGGAATCCCGGAAAAATGAGATGATGAACAACTTCCTGCTTCCGGGTCTGCAGGACCTGTGCGTGTCCCGCACTTCATTTTCCTGGGGCATCCCGGTCGATTTCGACCCGAAGCATGTCGTCTATGTCTGGCTCGATGCGCTGACCAACTACATCACGGGCATCGGCTACGACGCGGACGGCGACAGCACCGAGCGCTTCAAGAAGTACTGGCCGGCGGACCTTCACCTCATCGGCAAGGATATCATCCGCTTCCATACGATCTACTGGCCGATCTTCCTGATGTCCCTGGATATCCCGCTTCCGAAGCAGGTCTTCGGGCACCCGTGGCTCCTGCAGGCCGGCGGCAAGATGTCCAAGTCCAAGGGCAACGTCCTCTACGCGGACGACCTCGCCGACATCTTCGGTGTGGACGCGGTCCGCTACTTCTGCCTGCACGAGATGCCGTTTGAAAATGACGGCGTCATCTCCTGGGAGCTCATGGTCGAGCGCATGAATTCCGAGCTCGCCAACACGCTGGGCAACCTTGTGAACCGCACGATCGCGATGAGCAACAAGTATTTCGGCGGTCTTGTGGAAAATAAAGACGTCCACGACGACGCCGGCATCGACGCCGATCTTGCGGCCCACCGCGAAGCGCTGGTCGGCCTCGTGACGGAGAAGATGGACAAGCTCCGCGTCGCGGACGCCCTGACCGAGATCTTCAATCTCTTCAAGCGCAGCAACAAGTACATCGACGAGACCGAGCCGTGGAAGCTCGCGAAGGACCCGGAGGCAGCCGACAGGCTTGCGACGGTCCTCTACAACCTGATGGATTCCATCCTGACCGGCACGACGCTCCTTCAGTCCTACATGCCGGAGACCGCGGAGAAGATCTTCGCCCAGATCGGCGCTTCCGCCGTTGCATTTGACGATCTTGCAAAGAGCGGCAATTATCCGTCCGGCACAAAGGTCACGGACAAGCCGGAGATCCTCTTTGCCCGCATGAAGATGGAGGATATCGCTCCGAGGATCGCGGAGATTGAGGCATCCCAGAAGGCCCGCATCGCTGCTCTGACCGGCATTAAGGAGGAAGAGCCGGCGGAGGAGAAGAAGGAAGAGAAGAAGGAAGAGGCAAAAGAGGAGGCTCCGGCCGAGGAGGCAGCTCCTACCCTTCACAAGGAGCTCTGCACCTACGACGATTTCGCAAAATGCGAGTTCAGAGTCGGCGAGATCCTCGAGTGCGAGGAGGTCAAGAAGTCCAGAAAGCTTCTCTGCTCCAAGGTCAAGATCGGACCGGACGAGGTCGTTCAGATCTGCTCGGGTCTTCGCCCGCAGTACACCCCGGAGACCATGGTCGGCAAGAAGGTCATGGTCATCGTGAACCTGGCGCCGAGAAAGATGGCAGGCCTTGAGTCCCAGGGCATGATCCTCTGCGCGGAGGGCCCGGACGGAAAGCTTGCGCTCATGACTCCGGAGGATGCCGGCATGCCGGCAGGTTCCGAGATCTGCTGAAACATCAAAGCATAAAAAAGTGACGGTTCCCCTGCGGGAACCGTCATTTTTTACGTTTCAGGATATGGGCGAACCTGATGAGGAGATGGCGGAGCGGCACGAGCCGGATCCAGATCACGGAATAGAAGAGCCATACCGGGGACGCGGGCGTAAGCACACGTCCTTTTCGTTCCGCCCGGACGACGAGGCCGAAGATCTGCTCCCGCCGGACGCCGCGCTCGGTCAGGGTCTGGGCGTCCCCCACGATGTCGAAGGTCTCCTGGCCGTGACATTTTCGGATGCGGTGGAGGACGTACTGGCCGTTCTCGCGCTCATAGAAGACGATGTCGCCGACTCTTAAGGGGCGGTCGGGCTTCTTAAAATAGACCGTGTCCCTCTCGTGGGAGAGGAAGGGCGTCATGGACCAGCCGCTTATAAGAAGGCTCACGAGGTGTCCTTCCTCCGTGAGCCCTTTAAGCATGGATACATATTCTTTCGTGTCGACGTAAGGCATCGCAAATCTCCCCGATCGTCAGGCGGATTTCTGTTCTTTCATTTCCTCGAGAAGGCCCTGGTTCTTTACGATCATCTCGCGGATGACGTTCTGAACATACTTGCCGACGTGCTTACGATCCTCCTTCGAGAGGTCATCCCAGTAGATCGGCTTGCCGTACTCGACGATGACCGGCTGGGAGTAGACGAAATACTTGTGCTGCTCGAAGATCGCGTCCGTGTTCATGATGCAGACGGGGATGATCGGGCACTTTGCCATCTTGGCCGGCTGGAAGCTTCCGTCGTGGAACGGACCCATCTGAAGCGGATCGCAGGTCTTGTTGCGGGTGCCTTCCGGGTAGATGAAGACCGATATGTTTTCATTTTTGATCATATCGGAGCACTCCTTGATGGTAGCCACGCCCTGGCGGAGGTTCTCTCGGTCCAGGAACGGGCAGCGGAGCACCTTCATGCTCCAGGAGAGGAAGGGGATCCACTCGAGGTTCTTCTTGGCGACAAAGACCGCGCGGCCCTTCATCTGGCTGTACTGAATGAGCACGTCGAAGACGCTGAGGTGATTCGAGGTGAAGAGGACGGCTTTATCCGTGGGAATGTTTTCCTCGCCGATCAGCCTGATCCGGCAGCCCGCGACGCCGCAGATGCACTTGAGCGTAAGCTGGACCCATTTCTGAAGCCACAGGACGGTCCCCGGGAACCGCTTCCGAAGAAGCAGGATGAAGGGCAGAAACGGCAGGGACAGGATAAAATAGACGGCGGCCACAGGCCATACCAGAATAAATCGTATCATAATAAACACTTCCTTTCTGTTTTCGCTTTTAGTGTAACCTAAAGACGGGAAAAATGCAAGCAAAGGGAGAAATTGGGCACAGAGTTAAATATTACAAACTGTTAAGAATTTTCTGCTTGCATGAAGGGCGAAGTGCGTTATAATAAAGATTGTATACAAAGAATTAATATGAGGGAGTATGCTATGGAACTTACGGCCAACGCCAAAATCAATCTGGGTCTGGATGTCCTTCGAAAACGGCCGGACGGCTACCATGATGTCCGTATGGTCATGCAGATGACGGGCATGTATGACCAGATCAGCCTTTCCCCTTTGAAGAAACCCGGAATCAGGTTCACGGTGAACCTTCCCTACGTTCCGGCAAATGAAAACAACCTTGCCTACCGGGCCGCGAAGCTTCTCATGGATGAGTTTGGGGTCACCGACGGACTTTCCATCCGGCTTTCGAAATTTATCCCGGTGGCGGCAGGCCTCGCCGGCGGCAGCACGGATGCGGCGGCGGTCCTTAAGGGGGTCAATAAGCTTTTCGGGCTCGGCCTCTCCGAGGAGGAGCTGATGAAGAGGGGCAAGACGATTGGGGCGGACGTTCCCTACTGCATTATGGGTGGCACAGCCCTGGCGGAGGGGATCGGCGAGATCCTGACGCCGCTTCCGGACATGCCGATGTGCAGCATCCTGCTCGCGAAGCCCGCGATTTCCGTATCGACGAAGGAGGTCTACGGGGCGCTCAGGGCGGATGCGATTAAGAAGCACCCGGACATCGACGGGATGCTGGATGCCCTCCGGGAGGGGGATCTTCGGGGAATTACGGAGCGCTGCAGCAATGTGCTTGAGGACGTTACCGCGCCGCAGCACCCGATTATCCGTGCGTTCGAGGAGGAAATGAAAACCGGCGGAGCGCTCGCTTCCATTATGAGCGGCAGCGGGCCGACTGTATTCGGAATATTTGACAACTATGATGCGGCAGGAGCGTGCAGGAACGAGATGCGGAGGAAATATCCGAGTGCCAAGATTTTCCTGACTTCGCCGGTAAGGAGGTAAGAATGGGAAGCGAATCGGAAATCAATGAGTTTATGCCCTTAAGAGAGGTTGTTTTTCTGACACTCAGAAAGAAGATCCTCAAGGGGGAGCTGCAGCCGGGCGAACGTCTGATGGAGATCAGCCTTGCCAATTCGCTCGGTGTGTCGCGAACTCCGATCCGGGAGGCCATCCGCATGCTGGAGCATGAGGGGCTCGTCGTGATGCGGGCCAGAAGAGGCGCACAGGTTGCCAAGATCACGATCCAGGAACTGAACGACGTGCTCGAGGTTCGAAAGAGCCTGGAGGTCCTTGCGATCCGGAAAGCGTGCGAGCGCATGACGGAGGAGGACCTTGAGACGCTCAAAAATGCAGAGACACGGTTCGAGGAGCTTGCCGGGACGGATAAAGCGGACCTGACGGAGCTCACGGAAGCGGATGTTTCCTTCCACGATGTGATCTATGAGGGGACAAAGAACCGCCGCCTGATCCAGATCCTCGGGAACCTCCGGGAGCAGATGTACCGCTTCCGCATCGAGTACCTGAAGGAGGCTGCTCTTCGGGCGGATCTGGTAAGAGAGCATCGGGCAATCCTTAAGGCGGTCGAGGAGAGGGACGCCGAGAAGGCGGTACAGCTTATCGCGGAGCACATCGACAACCAGCACCGCGTGATCAATGAAAGTATTCTGGAGAAGGAGGAATAAGACGTGGCGGGAGACATGAACAATGCTCCGATCGGTGTCTTTGATTCCGGCCTCGGGGGCCTCACGGTCGCCCGGGAAATAATGAGAAATCTGCCCCGTGAGCGGATCGTCTACTTCGGCGATACCGCCCGCGTGCCCTACGGCAACAAGAGTAAGCCCACGGTCGTCCGCTATTCGCGGCAGATCGTACGCTTTCTCATGCAGCAGGAGATCAAGGCGATCGTCATCGCCTGCAACACGGCGACGGCGCTCGCCATCGAGGAAGTGAAGGAGGAGGCGGGCATCCCCGTCATCGGCGTGGTTGAGCCGGGGGCCGTCACGGCCGCGGCCGTCACGAAGAACAAGCAGGTGGGGGTCATCGCGACCCGCGCGACCACCTCGACCAACGCCTACGCGAAGGCGATTCACAGGATCGATCCGGAGATCAACGTGATCTCCGAGGCCTGCCCCCTGCTGGTGCCCCTCGCGGAGGAGGGCTGGATCCACGACCGCATCACCGATGAGATCATCATGCGCTACCTGGATGACCTTTTGGAGCATGACATCGATACGCTGATCCTCGGCTGCACCCACTATCCGCTCTTCAGGAGCGAGATCCGGAAGCTCGTGGGAGACAAGATCACCCTGGTGAACCCCGCCTACGAGACCGCCAAGGAGCTTGAACGCATGCTGGCGGCCCGGAAGCTCACCAACGAGGCCCCCATGAACCCGGACGATCCTTACCCCTACCGCTTCTTTGTGAGCGACGAGGCGGAGCGCTTCACGGAGTTTGCGAATTCAATTCTTCCCGTGGATGTCAAAAATGCAAGAATCATACCCATCGAGGAGTATTAAATGTCTGAGACAAAAGAAGTATTTGTGAAAGTGATCGGCACCCAGTATCTGGCCGGAGGCGATGAAGGCGGAGAGGAGGAGCCGATCGAGCTTCTGACGGTCGGCTATCTTACGGAGGAGGACGGCGCCGTGACCGTCGTCTATGAGGAAGTGTTCGAGGGAATGGAAGAGTTCCCGACGACCAACACGGTGAGGATCGAGAAGGATTTCTTCTCCGTGGAGAAGCATGGAGCCGCGGACGTCACGATGGTCTTTGAACCGGGAAAGATGAGCGTCTCCCCCTACGAAACGCCCTTCGGAGCCATCGAGATGGGGTTCCTCACCAACCGTCTTCTCATGGAGCGGACGGAGGAGAAGATACACATTCTCTCGGAGTACACGCTGGCGATGAACGGGGAGAACGCGGCGGACTGTGTGCTTGAGATGACGATTGAGAATAAAATGTGAAAAACGGGGACGGTTCTTGAAAGCAGCTTCTCTGCGGAGAAGCGGCTTTCCGAGAACCGTCCCGGTAAATAAAAAGGAGATGCGGATGCATCTCCTTTTTATTGTCATTATTTATGTTTTCTCTTCTTCTTGGTCGCGGATGCGGTCTTCACCGGAGTCTGCTTCGGAGCTGCCGGCTGCTGGCCGGAAGCCTTGGCGACGGCGGCCTTTTCCTCATCGCGCTTCTTGAACGCCCAGTCGCGGAAGCGGCGGAAAGCGCTCTTCTTTGCCGGCGGGACGTCGAGCGTGCCGCGGAGGGCCTTGACATCGGTGATGTAGATGCCGGAAACCGTGGCGCGGACTTCCTTCTTGATCGGGATGATCTCAAAGACCCGCTCCTCGGCGACCATGTTCATGACTCTGGGGCCGATCTTTGCCTTGACGATCGGAAGCTTGCTGCGCCTTAAGTACCAGGGTGTCTGCTCGGAGACGATGTCCGGCAGTCCGGCTTCCTTGATCGGCAGCCTCTTCTTGTCAATGACGAGCATGGTTACCGTTTGCTTTGCTGCCTCGATCTGCTCCATCTGTGCGGCCTGGCGCTTTTCAAGACGTCTGCCGACAAAGTAGAGAACGACCATGGCAATGATCAGTATGATCAGAATGATGAGTAGAATCTGCCAGATCTTCAATTTTGAATCCTCCGTACGTTTTTCCTGCGGCCTTTAGTCAGCCGTGTCTAAATAGAAATTATACAATATTTGGCCGAGCTTATCAAGCGGGAATGAGCCCGCAATTGAAATCTTATCAGGCTTTTCCGGACGCGGTGACCGGTGTGGGTCTCGTCTCGTCGAAGACGGATTTGACGTCGAAGAGCCCCTCGAAGACGTTGGTCTTTGCCTGACCGGAGAGAGACCGCCACATCTGGAGGCCGTCGCAGTCGATGCGGCCCTGGCGGAGATAATTCTGCCGGATCTGGAGCCAGTGGGGCGTCGATGCGTCCACGTTGGCGTAGAAGCGGTAGCCCTCGCCCTTGTAGTAGGCGTATTTTTCATTTTCCTCCGTGTAGTCGCGGAAGCTGCCGATGTCGTTCCCGTGGGCGAAGATGATCGTGTCGGAAGGCCCGGTGATGTTCGCGACGGTGTTCTTCCATTTTTCATGGTCGGCCATCAGGGTCTCGACCGAGGCGTTCGTGACGGACAGATGGCCCCAGGTGTGGCAGGCGAACTCCCAGCCGGAAGCCTTGACGGCCTCGGCGATCTTCTGTGCCTCCTTGACCTCCTCATCCCAGTTGAAATCGGGGTGAGCCTCCAGCCATGCCCGCTGGTCGGCGTCGAGGTTTTCGCCGGTCCTGTAGGCGGCGTCCGTCCGGTAGCCGAACACACCGTTGTAGCCGGTCATCGCGATCATGCCGCGGGCGCCCTTGTAGGCGGCATCCGGGTGCGCCTCAAGGAATGTGTTGAGGCGGGGAACCACATCGTAGTCGCCGATGTTGACGACGCCGTTTGCGTCCACGTAGCGGCATTTCACGTTTCCGTCGGAGTCCAGGACGGCCTTCTCGGCGTAGCCCTGGCCCTCGTAGGAGTGGTAGTAGCTCCAGTCGTCCACGGAGAGGACATAGGGCTTTTTGTCCTCCGGCAGGAGGAGGTTTGTATTTTTCGAAAATGTCCCGTCCTCGTTCACGGTCACGAGATCCCGCATGCGGACCAGGACCCAGCCGTTCTCGTACATCTGGGAAATGATCTTGTCAAACTCGTCGACGGTGGTCATCCAGGCGTTGTTGCCGGCGACCGTGCTGCTGCCCCATTTGCTCTCATCGAAGGCGCGGTTCTTGTCGACGATCAGCGAGTGGAAGAAGATGTGCGGGACCTCCGTCACATCCTTCGCGACCAGCTGGGAGCGCGATACGACGTAGCCCGAGATTGCGTGGGCGAGCTCGGAGTCATTTTCGTAGTTTTCCTCCTGCATGAGCAGGTCGATGGCCCCGTCGTAATCGTAGCCGAGAGCCAGGTAATCGGCCTTCTCGATCAGGGCCCGGCGGGCGGCCAGCTTCGCTTCCTCCTCCTCGATCGCCTCCCTCAGGGCGGCCTTCTCCGCGGCTTTCCGCCGGTTCTCCCGGTTTACGGCCAGACCGGCCAGAACGCCGGCTCCCGCAAGGATGAGAACCGCGATCACGATCAGGCTTTTGATCAGCCGCATCCTACGCTTCTTCTTCCAGTTTTCTCTGTTTTTCTGTACCTTATTATTATCCATATGCTTACCCCCTTTCTTAGAGTAGCAGGAGTTTTTCATTTTGTAAAGAAGTATAAAGAGGAGGCCGTCCTGTGAAATTAGTTGTGGAATAATGTGCCAAAACCATAATTATGTGATATAATATATCAATATCACAGGAGTGATTCGACAAAGAACGTTGAGGTGGAAAATGTCCGTAAAGAATACCGGAGAAAACGAAACTTTTCTAACGATTCAGGCGCTGCAGAGGATGCCTTACTATCTGCACTGTCTGGAAGAGGCGAAGGCAGAAGGTGTAAAGACAATCTCGGCTACATCCATCGCAAACAAGCTTCAGCTGAATGATGTGCTGGTGAGAAAGGATATAGGGGCGGTGGCCTCCGTCAGAGGAAAGCCGAAGGCGGGGTTCCCCGTCGACACGCTGATCGGCGATATCGAGACCTACATGGGCTGCCGTGACCGCAAGGAGGCGATCATCGCCGGGGCGGGCTCCCTCGGGACGGCGCTCCTTCGGAACGATGAGTTCGAGGAGTACGGCCTCTCAATCGCGGCCGCGTTCGACGTGCGGCCGGAGCTCGTCGGGACGAAGATCAACGGAATTCCCGTCTACGCGGACAGTGAGCTCACGCCGTTCTGCCTTGAGCGGGGGATCCGGCTGGGCGTCATCACGGCCCCGAAGGACAGTGCCCAGAAGATTGCGGATGCGATGGTGAGCGGCGGGATCAGGGCCATCTGGAATTTTGCACTCATAAAGCTCACGGTTCCGGAGGGAATCCTTGTGCAAAATGAAAACCTCGCATCGTCTCTGGCCATGCTCTCCCACCACATCTCAAGGTGAGGGGAACATGAGCAAAATGTACAAATAAATCGATAAACGAATATCGATATTGTAATATCTAAAACTTGACATGCGAAGTATGAGAGTGCTAGTATAATAAGCGGCAGGAAGAGTGCCGTTAGTATAAAAGGAGGATCAAGATGGCAGAAAAAACAGTAAATGTCCCTGAAGTCATTGACAGCGTCGAATCACTCGAAGCAAGAATGGCAGCCATGCGCAAGGCGCAGGCGGTTTTTGCTACATATTCACAGGAGCAAGTCGACAGGATCTTCAAGGCGGCCGCTACCGCAGCAGACAAGGCCCGCATCCCGCTCGCCAAGATGGCGGTCGAGGAGACCGGCATGGGTCTTGTCGAGGACAAGGTTATCAAGAATCACTATGCGGCTGAGTATATTTACCACGCCTACGAACATACGAAGACATGCGGCGTGATCGAGGAGGATCCGGTTTACGGCATCAAGAAGATCGCCGAGCCGATCGGTCTCATCGCGGCGGTCATTCCGACCACGAACCCGACATCCACCGCTATTTTCAAAACTCTGATTTGCCTTAAGACCCGCAATGCGATCATCATTTCCCCGCATCCGAGGGCCAAGAAGTCCACGATCGCGGCCGCAAAGGTCGTTCTCGACGCGGCGGTGGCAGCGGGTGCTCCGGAAGGCATCATCAGCTGGATCGACGTTCCGTCCCTCGAGCTCACCCAGACCGTCATGAAGGATTCCGACTGCATCCTCGCGACGGGCGGCCCGGGCATGGTCCGTGCAGCTTACTCGTCCGGCAAGCCGGCTCTCGGCGTCGGCGCGGGCAACACACCGGTCATCATTGACAGCTCCGCGGACATCCGCATGGCGGTTAACTCGATCATCCACTCGAAGACATTTGACAACGGCATGATCTGTGCCTCCGAGCAGAGCGTCACGGTCATGGCGGACATTTACGATAAGGTGAAGGAAGAGTTCGCTTACCGCGGCTGCTATTTCCTTCAGGGCGAGGAGCTCGACAAGGTCAGGAAGACCATCTTAATCAACGGCGCTCTGAACGCGAAGATCGTCGGCCAGTCGGCTTACAAGATCGCGGCGATGGCGGGCGTAGAGGTTCCGGAGACCACCAAGGTCCTCATCGGCGAGGTCGAGTCCGTCGACATCTCCGAGGAGTTTGCCCATGAGAAGCTCTCTCCGGTCCTTGCGATGTACAAGGCGGAGACCTGGGAGGAGGCTCTCGACAAGGCTGACCAGCTCGTCCGCGACGGCGGCTTCGGCCACACGGCTTCTCTCTTCATCAACACCGATGAGACGGAGAAGATGGCGGAGCATGCAAACCGCATGAAGGCCTGCCGTATCCTGATCAACACACCGTCTGCCCAGGGCGGTATCGGCGATATCTACAACTTCAAGCTCCTTCCGTCCCTCACGCTGGGCTGCGGCTCTTACGGCGGAAACTCCGTGTCCCACAATGTCGGGGCTCTTGACCTCATCAACATCAAGACGGTAGCCGAAAGGAGAGAGAATATGCTGTGGTTCCGCACACCGGAGAAGGTTTATTTCAAGAAGGGCTGCATGCCGGTCGCGCTCGATGAGCTCGGCACGATCATGCACAAGAAGCGCGCGTTTATCGTCACCGACCGCTTCCTTTACAAGAACGGCAACACGAAGCCGATCGAGGACAAGCTGGATTCCATGGGCATCGTTCACACCTGCTTCTACGATGTACAGCCGGATCCGACTCTGAAAAATGCCCTGGCCGGCACCGCCCAGATGACCGCATTCGAGCCGGACGTCATCATCGCGCTCGGCGGCGGCTCCGCGATGGACGCAGCCAAGATCATGTGGGTCCTCTACGAGAATCCGGATGCGAACTTCTCCGACATGGCCATGGACTTCATGGATATCCGCAAGCGTATCTACGCTTACCCGACCATGGGCAAGAAGGCCTACTTCGTCGCGATCCCGACCTCTTCCGGTACGGGTTCCGAGGTCACTCCGTTCGCGATCATCACGGACTCCGATGCAGGCATCAAGTATCCGCTGGCTGACTACGAGCTCCTTCCGGACATGGCGATCGTCGACACCAACAATATGATGACCCAGCCGAAGGGCCTGACCTCCGCTTCCGGTATCGACGTCATGACGCACGCCATCGAAGCCTACGTCTCCATGATGGCCTCGGACTACACCGACAGCATCGCGCTCAAGGCGACCAAGCTGGTCTTCACTTACCTGCCGCGCGCTTACGAGAACGGCGCAAATGACGTGGAAGCCCGCGACCATATGGCCAACGCCTCCTGCATGGCCGGTATGGCGTTCGCCAATGCATTCCTGGGCATCAACCACTCGCTGGCTCACAAGCTCGGCGCGTTCCACCACATCGCCCACGGTGTCGCAAATGCTCTGGTTCTGACCTATGTCATGCGCTACAACGCGAAGGAAGTTCCGACCCGCATGGGCACCTTCCCGCAGTACCAGTATCCGCACACACTGCGCCGCTACGCGGAGATCGCGGAGTACAACGGACTCGGCGGCAAGACCGACGAGGAGAGCTTCGAGAACCTTGTCGAGGCGATCCGCAAGCTCAAGAAGGCCATCGGCATCAAGGACTCCATCAAGGAGTACGGCGTCGATGAGAAGTACTTCTTCGACACGCTGGACGAGATGTCCGAGCAGGCGTTCAACGACCAGTGCACGGGCGCAAACCCGCGTTATCCGCTGATCGAGGAGATGAAGAAGATCTACACGATGGCTTACTACGGCGAGCCGGATACAAACGTCACATTCTGAGCGGGCGGAAAGGAGAGAGAAAATGGCTGCAAAGAAGAAAGAAATCATCATTGAGCGTTCCAACAAGACCGTCTACCGCGAAGGCGATGTGCTCGTGAAGGTGTTTGCGAAAGAGCATGCCAAGAGCGGCGTTTTCAATGAAGCCCATATCACCTCGCTGGTCGAATCCTACGGGGTTCCGTGCGCACCGGTCCGCTTCGTCAAGGAGATCGACGGAAAGTGGGGAATCGGCGTCGACTACATCGAGGGTGTGACACTCGCTGAGAAAATGAAAAACGAGCCGGAAAACTACGATGCCCTGCTCGAGAAGTTCGTCGAGATCCAGGTCGCGGTGAGCAAATTCAAGGCGGTCGGCCTCCGCAACACGGTCGACAAGAGAACCGAGGAGATCAATGCTCTGCCGGACCTCGACCCGAGCACACGCTACGAGCTGATGCAGAGACTGCACGGCATGAAGCGCCACACCAAGCTCTGCCACGGCGATTTCAATCCGTCCAACATCATCCTTAAGGAGGACGGAAGCTGGGTGGTCGTCGACTGGTCCCACGCGACCCAGGGCAATGCCGGCGCGGACGCGGCGCTCACCTACCTTGAGCTGACTCTCCAGGATCCGGCTCTCGCCGATAAGTACCTGAAGCTCTACAGCAAAAAGTCCGACATCGCGATCCAGTACATCCAGACCTGGATGCCGATCGTCGCGGCCGGCCAGCTGACCAAGGCGAAGACCGATGCGGAGAAGGAGCTTCTCACAAAGTGGATCAGCATCGCCGAGTATCAATAAATTAACAGAATTGTACAGGTAGATTTGCAAAAAGCCCCTCCCCCGGGAGGGGCTTTTATGGTATAATATCACTAACTTATTTAACCACCTGCAACAGAAAGGAGCTCATCCATGTCAGTATTTCGAGAAGGATTTTTATGGGGCGGCGCGACAGCCGCAAATCAGTGCGAAGGCGCCTATCTTGAAGGCGGAAAGGGACTCTCCGTGCCGGATATGCTGCTCGGCGGCGACGTGAACACCCCGAGAACGTTCTGCCCGCACACGGAGCCCGGCGTTTTCTATCCCTCCCACGAGGCGATCGACCTGTATCATCACTATAAGGAAGACATCGCGCTCTTCGGCGAGATGGGCTTCAAATGCTACCGCATGTCGATCAACTGGGCGCGCATCTTCCCGAACGGGGATGACGCCGAGCCGAATGAGGAAGGCCTTGCATTTTACGACAGGGTGTTCGACGAATGCAAAAAGAACGGCATCGAGCCGCTGGTCACGCTCTGCCACTATGAGATTCCGTGGGCGATCGTCACGAAGTACCACGGATTTGCGGACCGCCGCGTGATCGACCTCTTTGTGAAATACGCGGTGACCTGCTTTAAGCGCTACAAGGACAAGGTCAAATACTGGTTGACCTTCAACGAGATCAATATCCCGGTCTTGAATGCGGCCATGGGCGCTCTGTACGGGCTCGGCCTCATGCAGGACGAGGACCTCGCCCGCACGAAGCCCTGCACGCTGCCTGAGCTTAAGGATGATCCTCAGCAGCGCTTCGAAGCGCTCCACAACGAGTTCGTCGCTTCCGCAAAGGCGGTCATTGAAGGCCATAAGATCAACCCGGATTTCATGATCGGCAATATGATCTGCCACATCACCTGGTATCCGCTGACGCCGAACCCGAAGGATATTCTGGAGGACCAGAAGCGCGACTCCCTCTGCAACGACCTCTGCGGCGACGTGCAGGTCCGCGGCGCGTACCCGTATTTTGCGAAGAAATACTATCAGGATCTCGGCCTCGACACCTCCTTCATGGAGAACGAGGAGGATCTTGAGCTCATCAAAGAGGGCACGGTGGACTTCTACACTTTCTCTTATTATATGTCGAACTGCGTGACGGTGGATGAAAATGCGGAAACCGTCCAGGGCAACATGATGGGCGGCGCGAAGAACCCCTATCTCAAGGCCTCCGACTGGGGCTGGCAGATCGACCCGGACGGCCTCCGCTTCACCCTCAACAAGCTGGCGTCCCGCTACCCGGGCAAGCCGCTCATGGTCGTCGAGAACGGCTTCGGCGCATTCGACAAGGTGGAGGAGGACGGCAGCGTCCACGATGATTACCGCATTTCCTACTTCAAGGCACACATTGCCGCTATGCGCGAGGCCGTGAAGGACGGCGTGCCGCTGATCGGCTACACGACCTGGGGACCGATCGACCTGGTCTCCGCAGGCACCGGTCAGTACGCGAAGCGCTACGGCTTCATCTACGTCGACCGCCACGACGACGGCACCGGCGATTTCGGAAGGAGCCGCAAGGATTCCTTCTTCTGGTACAAGAAGGTGATCGCTTCGAACGGAGAAGATCTCGAGTAACAGTTGATTTTTAAGCAGTCAGAGAGTTTTATGGGCAGAAAGAAACGCACGGTTGAAAGAAAATACGAGGTACGCAACAGCTTTCTTCGGATTACGCTGGCGCTTCTTTCTGTCCTTCTGCAGACTCTCTGGCTGCTTCTTTATTTTACGATCCTGAACGCAAGGTATCCCTGGGTCAACGCGCTTACGACGATCCTGGGGATCACCCTTGCGCTTTCTGTCTATATGCAGAGGCGTCCGACCTCCATCAAGATGTCCTGGATCATCATCATGCTGGCCCTGCCGGTCTTCGGCGTGTTCTTCTATATGTGGAACAGCCTGGGCTACGCGGCCATCAACATGAAGCGCCGCTACGCGAAGATCGACCGGGATATCTTTGACTATCTGCCGGAAAATGAAGACCGGCTCGCCGCCCTTTCGGAGATCGACCGGGGCCTTGCCAATCAGGCCCGCTACATCACGAAATACTCCAAGTACCCGGTCTGGCAGAATACGGACGTGGTCTACCACGCGGACACGCTGGAGGCCCTCGAGGATCTGAAGGAGGAGCTTCGGCGGGCGGAGAAATTCATTTTCATGGAGTACTACGCGGTCGAGGACGGCGAAGCCTTCGCCGGGATCCGCGCGATCCTGAAGCAGAAGGCCGCCGAGGGGGTGCTGGTCCGCTTCTTCTACGACGACCTGGGGAGCGTCGGCTTCATCAACCCGGTCTTTAAGGAGAGCATGGAGGCTGACGGCATCGAGTGCCGCATCTTCAACCCGGTCGTCCCGATCATCAACCTCTTCATGAACAACCGGGACCACCGGAAGATCACGGTGATTGACGGGAAGGTTGCCTTCACGGGCGGGTACAATCTGGCCAACGAGTATTTTCATATGACGGAGCCCTACGGGTACTGGAAGGATTCCGGGGTGAAGATCACGGGCGACGCGGTGCGGAGCATGACGGTCATCTTCTTCGAAAACTGGTATGTGCTGAGAAGAGAAGGGATCGAGGCGGTAGAGGAGGAGTATCTGCCGGAGATCGATTACGAGTCGAAAGAGCACGGGTTTGTCCAGCCCTATGCGGACCAGCCTATGGACAGTGAGCAGGTCGGGGAAAATGTCTACCTCAACATGCTCTCCTATGCCAGGGAGTACTGCTGGTTTGTGACCCCCTACCTCATCATCACGGATGAGATGTCGAGCGCCTTCACGCTGGCAGCGCGGCGCGGCGTGGACGTTCGGATCATCATTCCGCGGGTTCCGGACAAGAAGTTCATTTTCCGGGTGACCAAATCCTTCTGCCCGCAGCTGGTCCGTGCGGGCGTTAAGATCTACGAGTACACGCCCGGGTTCTCCCACGCGAAGATGTGCATCGCGGACGGGGAGGTCGCGGCCTGCGGGACCATCAACCTGGATTACCGGAGCCTCTACCATCATTTTGAGAACGGGATCGTGATCTACCGCATGATGGCGGTCCAGGCGATCCGCCGGGACTTTGAGAGGATGTTTGAGGAGAGCCGCGAGAGCTCGGCGGACTATAAGCAGAACCGGCTGTCGGTGTTCAAGAGATTCAGGGATACGATCCTTCGGCTGATGTCGCCGCTGCTGTAAAAAATGAAGAGGACGGTTCGCGCTGAACCGTCCTCTCTTTATTCACCACCAACCGCTCCAGTAATCCTGCGTCTCCTCGCGCCGGTCGGGAGGCTGGTGGGTGTCATAGTTTTCATAGATGTCGGAGCTGCTTTCGGTGTTCTCGCTTTCGGTGTTCTCGCTCCCCGCGGAGGAGCCCCCGAAGAGCCAGTTCCACCAGCCGGTGCCGCCGGAGGTGCTCCCGGATTCATCATCGTCATCCGTGCCGTAGCCGGAGTTTCCGGAATTGCCGGACGAGCCGCCGGGCTTCCCGGACGAATTTCCGGAGGAATTATTCCCGGAGGAATTGCCGGACGAGCTGCCGGTTCCGGGCTTTCTGTTGAACCAGTAGTTCCAGAGCGATGTGTGCTCCGTGCAGGTGCTCTCCTTAAGGTCCTCGGGGATCACGTACTGAACGTCTTCCGTGCCCTCGGTCGCCTCTTTAAGGTAAACCCTCGTCACGACGCCGCTCTCCGGGCACCAGCGGCCGGCCTGCTCCCAGTGGGTGGTGCAGATCTCGACCTTGACGTGGCAGTCGCAGGAGGCGTGGGGCTCGGTGCCCTTCACAAAGTACTCCGTCCGGGCCGCGTCCCCGTGAACCGTGGAGTCGCAGAGGCCTTCTACGGCGAGCTTGCCGCATTTTGTGCAGATCCTGCACTCGACCAGGTCCTCCGTGCCGCCGAAGGCCATGTAATCATATGTCTCGTGGGCCCGGGACATGACGGACCGCCAGATCCTCTTCACATAGGAGGTGTCCGCCTGCTCCTGGTTGTCGTCGTAGCCGCCCCAGACGCCGCAGGTGAGGCGGGGCGAGTAGCCGATGAACCAGCCGTCGCGGGCGCCGCTCGTGGTGCCGCTCTTGCCGGCGATCGCGACGCCGTCGAAATCGGCGTCGATGCCGGTTCCGTCGGTGATCACGTACTCGAGGGCGGACGTGAGCAGGGCCGCTGTGTCATCCTTGATGACCTTGCGGGAGGAGGGCGTGTTGTCGATCAGGACATTTCCGTCGTGATCGATGATCTTCGTGTAATAGACAGGCTCCACATAGAGGCCGCTTCTTGCCAGTGTACCGTAGGCGGCGGTCATCTCGAGGTTGGTCACCCCGTTTGAGGTGCCGCCGAGCGCGAGCGCCTCCACCTTGTCGGCGTCGGTCAGTGTCGTGATGCCGAAGTTCTCGATGGTGGAAAATACCTCCTCGGTTCCGAGCTTCTCAAAGCACTTGAAGGCGACGATGTTGTCCGACTGGGCGATCGCGGTCCGGATCGTGGTCATGCCCCCGTAGAGACCGTTGGAATTGTGAATTTCGGTGCCGTCCGAGTAGCTGTAGGGCGCGTCGTCGAGGACGGTCCCGAGCGTGATGAGGCCCGTGTCAAGGCCCGCTGCGTACTCGCCGAGGATCTTGATCGTGGAGCCCGGCTGGCGGACGGAGCTCGTGGCCCTGTTGTAGATGAGGCTCGCGGTCTTTTCGCCGCGGCCGCCGACCATGGCCCGGACTTCGCCGGTCTCCGTGTCGATGAGCACGACCGAGGCCTCCGCGTCGGAGCTGAAGTTTGCCTCGTTGTTCATTTCCTCCTCGCAGATCGCCTGGAGTCTTGCATCCTCCGTGGAATGGATCGTGAGACCGCCCCGGTAGATGAGGTCCCAGGCCTCCTCCTCCGAGATGTGAAGCGCAGCCTCGAGGTCGGAAAGGACATCGTAGACGAGCGCATCTTCAAAATAGGAGAACACCTCCGCCTCGTGCCCCTCCTCGTGGATCGCCGCGATCCTCGCGTAGACGTCGTCGGCCATGGCCTCATTGTAGGCCTCCTCGGAAATGAAACCCTGATTCAGCATGTAGCGGAGGGTGATATTGCGGCGGTTTGCATTTTCCTCCGGGTGCTTTAAGGGATTGTAGGCGGTCGGGCTCTTCGTGATGCCGGCCAGCACCGCGCATTCCGAGAGTGTGAGGCTCGAGACATCCTTGTCAAAATAGTAGCGCGAGGCGGTCGCGACACCCCAGCAGCCGCCGCCCAGGTTGATCGTATTTAAGTAATTCTCGAGGATCCAGTCCTTGGAGACACGCCTTTCGAGAATCAGTGCGAGGTACTGCTCCTGGATCTTGCGCTCGACCTTGTCCATGAAGGTCTTCTCCTCGGTCCAGGAGGTGAGCACGTTGTTCTTTAAGAGCTGCTGGGTGATCGTGCTTGCACCCTGGTTGAAGCGGCCGGTCGAGACGCCGGTCCAGACCGCGCGGACAATGCCCCGCAGATCGATCCCCGGGTGCGTGTAAAAGCGCTCGTCCTCGATCGCGACGAAGGCGTGCTGAAGGTCCGCAGGAATATAGTCAAGATCCACATAGACCCGGTTCGAGGCCTCACCGATGAGGGTGAGCGCGACATTGCCGTCCACATCGAGGACGGTTGTGCGGTAGCCGTCGGGCGTAACATCTTTGAGGTCCAGAGCCGGCGCTCTCGCGATGATGAGCGCCAGAAATACACAGAAAGCCGCCAGTGAAAGCATACAGAAAGCGGCAAGGCTCAAGAGCACATACCGTAAGGTGTGTTTCTTTTTGATAGTTCCCCTTCCTTTCCCATGGCGCGTCCCATGGAGTATGAGAGGGCGGCGGAAAATACCGCCGCGGGCGTCACGTCGTTTCAAGGGTATTTTTGCATGGTTCTGTGTTCAAACTGTGTTCTTGAATTTACATTCCTTGTGGAGATATTTCTTTTTTATTACGGGAAAATGAAAAAAGGGTTTTTAAGCCCCTTTCTTTTTTGGAAACTTTTGCAGCGATTCTCACAGCACGATCCGTATGCGCGTCCCCAGATCCTTCCTGGACAACACCTCAAAGTGGCCGCCGTGCTTGTCCACGATCCACTTCGCGATGGAGAGGCCGAGCCCGGTGCCCGCGCTCGCGCGGACGTCATCCGCCCGGAAGAACCGCTCGAAGATGTGCGGGAGCTCGGACTCACTGATGCCCCGGCCGAGATCCTGCACCTGCAGGTAGGGCCGCCCCGTGTCGGTCTTCCCGTAGGAGAGGATGATCTCCTCGCCCTCCGGGGTGTATTTGGCGGCATTGTCGATGAGGATACGGACGGCCTGCTTCATGAGCCCGGGGTCGACGGAGACCTCGGAGGCCTCGCCTTCCTTCAGGCGGTAGCGGTGCTTCTCATCGATCATCAGCGACTCCTCGTAGATATCCCGGATGAACGCATCCGTGCTGACAGACTGCCTCGAGAGGGAGGTCCGCCCCGCGTCGCCCCTTGCGAGGAAGAGGAGCTGCTCCACCAGGTAGTTCATGTGGTCCGCCTCATTTTTGATTGCGGTGATGCTCTCGTCGAGGATCTTCTCGTCCGTCTTTCCCCAGCGGTCGAGCATGTTGGCGTAGCCCTGGATCACCGCGATGGGGGTCCGAAGCTCGTGGGAGGCGTCATTTACGAACCTTGACTGCTGGCGCATGGTGTCCCGCATGCGAAGGAGCAGGTTGTTCATGGCGGCCTCGACGCCGATGAGGTCCGAGTCCCCGAAGGAGAGGGGCCTTCCCTGCTCTGCATTTTCCGGGTCGATGTGCTCAAGGGCGTCCTCAATCATCTGGTACTTGTCCTCGGAAAATGAAAGCCGGCTCAGCTCATCCGCCTTGAGGGCGATCTCGTTGATCGGGGCGAGTATTTTTCGAATCGCTTTTGTTTCTCTGTAAAATGAAAAGAGGAGCCCCAGAATCTGGACCGCAAGGAGTACCCCCAGAATGCAGGCGATCGCGATGAAGGGATAGAGAAAAGAGACGGATAGAAGAGTTTTGCCCGTCCCGGAAGTGATCATATAAAGAAATTCCGCTCCGGGGGAAGCGGCGATCTCCCGAACCGTGAAAAAACGGCTGCGCCCGGCCGCAATGGACCCCAGGGCGGAGAATTCCTGCTCCGCGCACCAGCCGATCACGAGAAGCACACCGGTCAGGAAATCCGTGCCCAGAGAGCGGAAGAATTTCTTTCTGAGCAGGTAGCCGTGCATTTTCCGGGTGATCGATGTCATGCGCTTCTGCTGGTCGTAGGAAGCGCTTCCTTTTCTTGCGGAGGCCGTCTTCCCGTCAGTCTTCGTCTGATTTGATGACATAGCCGACTCCTCTTACGGTCCGGATCATCCTGATGCCGAACGCGTCGTCAATCTTGGACCGCAAATACCGGATGTAGACGTCAACCACGTTGGTCTCACCCGCGTACTCGTATCCGCATACTTTATTCAGCAGTGTGTCCCTTGAGAGGACGATGTTTTTATTTTCAAGAAGGGTCTTCAGCATCAGAAACTCCCGGTTCGTGAGAGTGATCTCGTGGCCGGCGTACCGCACCTCATGACGGCGGTCGTCGAGGACGAGCTCCTGCCACCGGAGGACCCCCTCCTCGTCATGGGGAGTTTCGGCATTCGGAGCGGCAGGCCGAACCGCGTGGAGCTTCAGCGCCACGCGGATCCTGGCCAGCAGTTCTTCTATCGCAAACGGTTTGGTGATGTAGTCGACGGCGCCGGCGTCGAGCCCCGATACCTTGTCCATGACCGCATCCCTGGCGGTGAGAAGGATCACCGGCACTTCCTTCTCCTTGAGGAGCCGCCGCAGCACCTCGAGACCGTTGAGTCCGGGCAGCATGATGTCGAGAAGGATCAGGTCGTAATGGTTTGCGAGCGCGAGCGAGAGTGCCTCGCGCCCGTTTCCAGATTTCTCCACCTGGTAGCCCTCGTGCATAAGCTCGAGTTCCAGAAATCTTGCCAGTTTTTCTTCGTCTTCCACCAACAGGATGCGTGTGTTCATATGCTTACCTCATTTTTATCTGTAATCGGAGACCTCGTCCGTGTTTCTGAACTCGCTCTTTACGTCCTCCGCGAAATCGCCGGCCCTGTTCAGGATGCTGTTGGCCTTCTTCACGCTGTCCAGTCCGTCAAATGAATAGCGGATCCCGAAGAAGAGGGCGATGATCATGACCGGAAGGAGTCCCTCCCATAAGAAGAAGAGGAGCAGAACGAACACCAGAGTGGGCATCGTGAAGAGGGTGTTGTCTCCCTTCTTTACGATAAACATGGTCTTCTGGATAAAATTGACGAGCGTGCTGACGATCCTGTTGACGGTCTGGCCGAAGCTCGGAGCGGATTGCTCGGCCTCCTCCACCTTGTCGCGGACCCGGATGTATTCGGTCTGGGCCTCGTAGTCGGTCGAGTAGGAAGCCTGTCTGGGGCCGTTCACCTTGCCCTGGCGCTCGAGCAGCACGATCGCATCCAGAAGGTCGCCGCCGGCCTCCTCAAGCGCGGCTCTTGCCTCCTCGTAGGAGACGTTTGCTTTTTCTCTGAGACGTTCAACTTTTTCGATGTTTTCCATGGTAATTCCTCCACATGATCTATCATACTCTATTTTCGGACTGTTTGCATCAGCGGTTTTTATTTCCTCCTGATGTACGTACAGGATACCGCCGCCAGATGAAAATGTCCTGTGAGAAAGATTAAAAACAGATTAAAAAATGAAGACCGGATAATTAAAACAAAATGCACAATAGCTGCTCTGCCAAACCGCATATTTTTATCAGATTAGCTGCTTTTGATTGAACTTTGTCCGGCGTTCGTGTAAAATGAAGCCATGAGTGAAATAGAAATCATCCGCTACACCGGTATCCGGGGGATCAGGCTCTTCTTCAACACGGTCTACCGCAGGACTCCCCATCAGCACCGGGAGCTGGAGATCATCCTGGTCGTGAAAAATGAAATGAAGATCGAGTGCGAGCGCGGCACCTTCACGGTCGGTCCGGGCCGCATGATCCTGTTTAATCCGGGAGAGATCCACCAGCTGGAGAGTCCGGAGGGCTGTACCTTTTTGTGCCTGCAGATACGGCCGGATATATTTCCGGGCTGCGGGACGGAGAACCTTTTCTTTGACGCCCAGGTCTCCTATGAGACGAGCGACGGGGAGGCGCTGCGAACGTTCAGGGACCATATCGTAAGGATCGCGGAGGCCTACTTCGCCCGGGAGGAGGGCTTCGAACTCTTCTGTCACTCGGAGACCGGCCTTCTAATCTACAGGCTGCTTGGCTTTCTGCCTTACCATATCCTCTCGGCGGCGGAGCGGGAGACGAGAATTATCCGGAACGAGCGGATGCACCGGCTGTTTTTATTTGTCGAAGAGAATTACATGCACAAGGTGAGACTTTCGGACTTCGCGAAGGAAGAAGGGATGTCCATGAGCTACCTGTCGCATTTCGTGAAGGATGTGATCGGGATGACCTTCCAGGAGTATGTCACAGAGGTCAGGCTCGACGCGGCCTGCCGGATGATCCTCGAGAGCCCTAAGGACCGGCTGATCGACATCTGCTATGCGTCCGGGTTTTCGGATTACCGGTATTTCTGTGCGGCCTTCAAGAAGAGGCTGGGCACGACGCCGGATCTCTTCCGGCTGACGAACAGCCGCGGGGACGGCGGAGCGGGCGGAAGCGCGAACCGCTTCTCTGAGGAGGAGATCCACGGGAAGGCCGAGAGCGAGGCCTACCTTGCCATGCTGCGCAAACTTGTCTAATAAAATCGCCTGTCCGGTCAAGGACGGAGGGCTGCATTTTTAATATAATCAGGGCAGAAAATGATTCACCTTACGAGAAAGGAGTCAAATATGTATACAATCGGAATCGACCTCGGAACCTCTGCCGTCAAGCTTCTCCTTGTGGACACGGAAGGAGCCGTGAAAAATGAAGTGACCCGCGAATACCCGCTCTTCTTCCCGCACCCGGGCTGGAGCGAGCAGAAGCCGGAGGACTGGTGGACCGCGGTGTGCAGCGGCATCCCGGAGCTGGTTAAGGATGTCAATAAGGAAGAGATCCTCGGCATCGGCCTGGGCGGCCAGATGCACGGCCTCGTCGCCCTGGATGCGGACGACAACGTGGTTCGCCCGGCGATCCTCTGGAACGACGGACGGACATTTGCAGAGGTCGATTACCTGAACAACGAGATCGGCCGCGACAAACTTTCCGCATACACCGGCAATATCGCGTTCGCGGGCTTCACCGCGCCGAAGATCCTCTGGATGAAGAAAAATGAGCCGGAGCTCTTCGCGAAAATCGCAAAAATCATGCTGCCGAAGGACTATCTTGTCTACAAAATGACCGGCGTGCACGCGACCGACTACTCGGATGCCTCCGGCATGCTGCTCCTCGACGTCGAGCACAAGTGCTGGAGCCGTGAGATGTGCGACATCTGCGGCGTCAGGGAAGAGCAGCTCGCAAAGCTCTTTGAGAGCTGGGAGGTTGTCGGAAACCTCACGAAGGAAGCCGCGGAGGCCCTGGGCCTTCCGGAGAGCGTCCGCGTGACCGCAGGCGCCGGCGACAACGCGGCGGCGGCCATCGGAACCGGTACGGTCGGTGAGGACGAGAACGGCGGCAGGTGCAACATTTCCCTCGGGACCTCGGGCACAATCTTCATCAGCTCGGGCAAATTCGGGGTGGACGCGAACAACAGCCTGCACGCATTTGCGCATGCGGACGGCGGCTGGCACCTCATGGGCTGCATGCTCTCGGCGGCCTCCTGCAACAAGTGGTGGCAGGATGAGATCCTGCGCGACAAGGACTATGCGGGCAATCAGGCGGAGATCAAGCCTGAGATGCTCGGGAAGAACCATGTATATTTCCTGCCCTACCTCATGGGTGAGAGGAGCCCGATCAACGATACGAACGCCCGCGGCACCTTCGTCGGCATGACGATGGATACAGGCCGGGCAGACATGACCCAGGCGATGCTGGAGGGGGTTGCATTTGCGATCCGCGATTCCTTTGAGGCCGCGAAGAACATCGGCGTGAACGTCAGCCGCTCGATGCTCTGCGGCGGCGGCTCCAAATCCCCGCTGTGGAGGACGATCTTCGCAAATGTCCTCGGGATTCCGCTTGACCTGCCGGTCACGGAGCAGGGCCCGGGCTACGGCGGAGCGGTGCTGGCCATGGTCGGCTGCGGCGTCTACCCGGATGTCGAGGCGGCTGTCAAAAAGCTGGTCAAGGTGAAGGAGACGGTCATGCCGGATCCGGAGCTCACGGCGGCATACGAGGAGAGATACGCGAAGTTCAGGAAGATTTATCCGGCGCTGAAGGCGACATTTGCCGAAATTCTGGATTAAGAACGCTAAAGGGTGCTTCGTGCGCCCTTTTTTACATGGAAAGGAGACAATATGCAGCTCAATGACTATGAAGTAAAGCACAATGAAACTCTGCGAAGCCTCGGTGCCGAGTGCACCGTGCTCCTTAAGTCGAACGGGGACTTCCCGCTTACGGCTCCGGGGAAGATCGCTCTCTACGGGAGCGGCGCGAGACGCACGATCAAGGGCGGCACGGGTTCCGGCGAGGTCAACTCCCGCTTCTTTGTGACGATCGAGGACGGCCTCCGGGAGGCCGGCTTCACGGTCACGACGGACGAGTGGATGGAGGGCTTTGAGGCGGTCGTAAAGGACGCGAAGAAGCAGTTTATAAAGGATCTCAAGGCCGACGCGAAGCGCCGCAAGGTGAACATCATGATCGCGGGAATGGGCGCGGTGATGCCGGAGCCCGAGTATCAGCTGCCGCTGACCGGAGACGGCGACGTGGCCGTCTACGTGCTCTCCAGGATTTCCGGCGAGGGCAACGACCGCAGGGACGTTAAGGGCGATGTGTACCTGACCGAGACCGAGATCCGGGACATCCTGGCGGCCAACGAAAAGTATGAGAAATTCATGCTGGTCATCAACTCGGGCGGCCCGGTGGACCTCACGCCGGTCCTTGCGGTGGAAAATATCCTGGTCCTCTCCCAGCTCGGGGTCATGACCGGCCATATCTTCGCGGATATCCTGCTCGGAAAAGCAAACCCCTCCGGCAAGCTCACGACGACCTGGAGCGCTTACGGGGATTACTGCAAAGTCGGCGAATTCGGCGACTTAAACGATACAAAGTATAAGGAAGGCATCTACGTCGGCTACCGCTATTTCGACACGGTCGGCAAAAAAGCGCTCTTCCCGTTCGGCTTCGGCCTCTCCTACACGAGCTTCTCGGTGAAGCCCGCGGGCGTCACCCTCGAGGGCGAGAAGGTCACGGTGACCGCGAACGTCGCGAATACGGGCGACCGCGCCGGCAAGGAGGCGGTCCAGCTCTATGTCTCCGTACCGGACGGGCGGCTCGACCAGCCTTATCAGACACTGGCGGCCTTCGCGAAGACGGAGGAGATCCCGGCGGGAGGCGAGGCGTGCGTTGCTCTTTCATTTTCCATGAGAGAGATCGCCTCCTACGATGCGGAAAATGAAAAATGGATCCTCGAGCCCGGCTCCTACATCCTGCGGCTCGGCAATTCGAGTGCGGACACGCAGCCGGCCGGCATCATCCGTATCGACGAGGAGATTTGCACGATCAAGGCGAAAAACGTGCTCGGCAACCCGGGTTTTGAGGACTGGAAGCCGGAGAAGATCGCCGTCGAGGTTCCGGAGGATGTTCCGGTGCTCGTGCTCGACCCCGCTGCGGTGGAGCAGAAGACGGTCGTCTACGATACGAAGGATGATATTGAGCCGATCACGGAGAAGCTCACGGACGAGGAGCTTGCTCTCGTAAATATCGGCGGCTTCGACCCGAAGGGCGGCCCGCTCTCCATCATCGGAAATGCGGCCCAGACCGTGGCGGGTGCCGCCGGCGAGACGACGAGGCTCGGGAAGCACCACATTCCGACGCTGGTCATGGCGGACGGCCCTGCCGGCCTGCGCCTCTCGAAGCAGTACTACAAGGATGAGAAGGGCGTGCACGGGATCGGCATGGGAGTCCCGGAGACCATGCTGGACCTTCTGCCGAAGCCGGTCAAAGCCGTCATGAAATTTATGGGGTCGAGGCAGAAGAAGGGCGTGAAGATCCGCGAGCAGTACGCGACGGCGATCCCGATCGGCACCGCGATCGCCCAGAGCTTCAACACCGCTCTGGCGGAGGCATGCGGCGACATCGTCGGCTTCGAGATGGACCTCTTCGGCGTGCATCTCTGGCTCGCGCCGGCCTTAAATATCCACAGATCGATCCTCTGCGGACGGAATTTCGAGTATTTCTCGGAGGATCCGCTGATTTCGGGTGCATTTGCCGCGGCGATCACGAACGGCGTGCAGAAGCACAATAAGCGCGGTACGACGATCAAGCACTATGCGGCCAACAACCAGGAGTTCAACCGCTACAACAATAACAGCTGCGTGAGCGAGCGCGCGATGCGCGAGATCTACCTCCGCGGCTTCGGCATCGCGGTCAGGGATTCCCAGCCGCAGGCGCTCATGACCTCCTACAACCTCCTGAACGGGACCCATACCTCGGAGCACAGGGGGCTCATCACGGATATCCTGCGCGCGGAGTTCGGCTATGAGGGCATCGTCATGACCGACTGGGTCATCACGATGATGACGGACAAGGCTTCCATTCATCCGAATCCGACACCGCACCTTGTGGCGGCGGCCGGCGGCGATCTCTTCATGCCGGGCGGACCTAAGGATTACGAGGAGCTCCTTGGCGCGATCAGGAGCGGCGGGGTGAGCCGTGAGCAGATGCGGATGAACGCGACGCGCGTCTTCAGGCTGATCAAGAAAGACCATAAGAGGGGCTGAAACGACTGATTGAATGAAAGAGGCGGGGCCAGACAGGGTCCCGCCTTTATGAGGACTTAAGAGTGATGAGAGACTGGCTGGCAATCCTGATTCTCGCAGTATGCGCGCTTATGAGCGTACTTGCATTTATTTTTTACGGGGTGGACAAGAAGCGCTCCAAAAGGAGGCGGGCGCGGAGAATCTCCGAGCGGACGCTCCTTCTTTTGAGCATTTTCGGCGGCGGGATCGGCGCATTTTTCGGCATGCGGATCTTTCGTCACAAGACGAAGCATATGAATTTCCGGATCATTGTGCCCCTGACGGCGATTGCGCAGCTCTTTCTCATACTGTCAGCAATCTATATGCTGCTGGTGCCGGGGGATACAGGCAGTTTCAGAAAGGGAGAGGCCGCGGAGGAATCTGCGGCTGTTTCGTCCGCAGCGGAGCGCCCGGAGGCTAGTCTCCCGGAGAGCCTGCCGGAATCATCCGCGGAATCCCTGCCCGAGAGCAGTGTGCCGGAGGAGCCCACGCCCGAACCGCTCGCCTATAATCCGGATATCCTAGCGAATCCGGCCGGGACGGTGATCCCGGAGGATGCGCTCGACTGGGAGAATGCGCAGTCTTACTTCACATCCTCAGCGATTGAAGCGGGAGATGAGGTTTTCAACCGGATCAACGGGAAGTCCTACCGGGAAAATGACGACATCGCCCTCTCCTCGCTCCGCTACCTTAAGATGCTGCATTTTAATTTTGAGGACGAGGTGCAGGTCGGGGAGATGATTGTGAATGCAGCGATCGAGGCGGATGTGCTTGATATCTTCTACAATCTCTTTCTGAACCGCTATCAGATCCGCTCGATGTACCTGATCGACGAGTTCTGGACCGGCGACGGCGTGGAGTCGGACGACGCCTCCATCGAGGCGGACAACACGAGCTGCTTCTGCTACCGCCGGGCGACCGATGCCGCGAATCTCTCGCGGCACGCCTACGGGATGGCGATCGATCTCAATCCGTACGAGAATCCCTTCATTTACGTCCATGAGGACGGAAGCTTCTCCTGCGACCACGAGGGCTCTTACGCCTACATCGAGAATCGTTCGCCGGAGACGCCCCACGTGATCACCCATGAGGACCTGGCGTATCAGCTGTTTGCGGCTCACGGGTTTACCTGGGGAGGGGACTGGTCGAGTCCGATTGACTATCAGCACTTTGTAAAATAACCAGCACCCCACGAAAAAAGCCCGGTTTGCGGACGAAATGCTTGCATTTCGGACCGAA
>ODAJ012097121.1_pt1 | contig 146658 bp, 195 predicted proteins | sample 1539241 | NCBI WGS metagenome assembly ODAJ01 (sample SAMN02144231, study PRJEB22623) | gut metagenome | biome: sheep rumen | host: Ovis aries | place: New Zealand | reverse complement strand
TTTTTTTTTTTTTTATTACGGATTAGCTCAAATGGAAGAGCGGCGTGATCATCCGAGAGGGTGTCCTCAGTGCACAGAGTCGTAGTTGGAGTGTTCGAATCCTCCATCCGTAGCAACATGGGGAAGTGGTGCAACGGCGAGACACGCGTGCCTTAGGAGCACGTACTATGATACACTGTGGGTTCGAATCCCACCTTCCTCACCACAACATATTTCTTCAGATTTGTTATCTTGGGATTCATTAAAGAATCCCTTTTATTTAATTATTTTTTATTAGTTCTTTGAAGGTATAAGATAAACGCAGACAGACCTACTCCCGCTATTGTAGGAGACTACCATGACAATAAATGGTTTAAACAGCACCCGGATCGTAAGTCGGGACCATGAGGAATGTGAGGTATGACAAATACAAAAAGCATACCCTATCTACAACCAGTGAGGAAACCGTCAGCGACTATGATGGTAAACCGGAACGGAATCACTGAAGATATTGTAGTTTGTAATAATGGAAGTCTGATGAGAATAGCTTATACTGATGTAGAGGCTTGCAAAGAGCAAATCGGCAAATGATCTAATGCCTTCGGTATAAACCCGACGTGAGTTAGTGTGGTACCACGATAACCATATCACAATCGTTTATAGAGTTTCTAGGGTGACTTATTGAACGTGATCAATTAAGAACCCTATACAAGCCGACGTAGCTCAATTGGCAGAGCAGCTGATTTGTAATCAGCAGGTTGTTGGTTCGATTCCGATCGTCGGCTCAATGAAGGAGCATTCGTTGAATGCTCCTTTTATTATTTGTATAAATAACATTTATTAAATAATGCAAAACGAAATTATTGATAAACTTAAAAACGCGGGTTATATCACTGTAACAGACGATTCTCAAGGAATTGCTGATAAGGTTGGAGTTTCTGGTGGTGGAACTGGAGAAGAATCCGGATATTATCTATTTGGTGATGATGCATCATCCATTGTAAATGCTATTGTAAATAAAGTAAAGACTGATCTTATACCCACTATCGGCGCTGGATATCCAAACAATATTTCAGTTTCCGGAGTATATACAGATGGAGACCCATGTTATTTAACTGATGGATGGGAGCGAGGTCAAGATCCTACTGTTGTTACTGATGCGCTTAATGGGAAATTATTTGTATGTCTTGCTGGTGATCACAAACTCGGTTGCACATTCAACTGGTTTGATGGTGATTATCATATGGATAATTTTGAATTTGATATCTCCGACTACTCTTCAACATACGAAGCTCTCTACACTGATATGGAATCTCCTACTGGTACTTTGAATATTGTTAAAAATGGTGACTATAATGTATTTAGATACGCATCAGCAAAAGTAGCCGTACCCGGGCCTTCTGGATCTATAAATATTGATAAAAATGGAACATATAATGTTTCTAGTTTCGCATCAGCAAACGTGAACGTATCTGGAGGATCACCTTCTGATGATTATGCTTTGAAAACCGCATATTATAAAACTAAGTCCGACGATACATATGATGGATTACTCCCAGATACGCCATCAGCGCATAGATATGATTCGGGAAATCTATGGATTGATTCTAGAAGTCATATTGAATTAACATCCGACGAAATATCATTTATAAAGACTACTTTGGGCGATAATTTCAATATAGATGATGATTATACTACATTTGAAGAAAAAATGATATCTGCCCTAGGCGGATTTCAACAATACATGCAGTGGTCACGAGAACTCTTATCCAATCACAATCTCTTCCCATTTGGTGGTACACAAATAGTTTTCCATATTCCTACTCAATCATTCACTATTACATTAGAGGATGCTAATGAGAGATTATCTCCTGCTGGGGAAGTTTCTGATTTGATAGATGATTTTGAGGGTATTGATTTCAATGACTGGAGGAGGGGGGACTTAATCAGTGTTTTACAAAAATACAATTGTGAAGGATATTTTCAAACGGTTAGCGCATGGGGAAATGAAGATCATAACGACGCAACTGATAGGCATATTATTCTATTAAGAAACATAACCAACGAATTTGATACATCTTGGCCTTGGTTGGTGACTCCATCTTCAACGACGGGGAAGTCAAATGTTTGCGATTTGACATCTACGGAATCAATTCTTGATTTTGGTGAAGAAGGATCAATACATGGATATAATTTAATGAATATTCCACAAGATTCCATGTGGACAGCAGATGCCAATGTAACTGTTTCAAATATGTTTATTAAAGATGCTAATTCTACAGATCCTGCTGCGGACGGATATACTTCTATACAATATTCACAATTCCCAGCTGCTTTAATTGGAGGTGCAGAAGGAATAGTTGATGACTATTGTGTACAGGCTTCTCAATTTGATATGCAAAACCCGTGCATTTATTTATTAACTGTGGTATATGTTTCACCTAAGCGTGCAGGAGTTTCTGGAAACGATAGAATGGAATTTATCGATAAATTTGGTTATTATCTTGCACTCGTTAAATTTACATCTAACATGGGCCCAGGAGGTGGTGACATTGCTGGTTAATCCCAATTCATAACATTTTAAAGACCTCCTAAACAAGGGGGTCTTTTTTTATATCTTATATTGTATGAGAAAGATTAAATTATCAGCAATTAGTGACCTTCACGGAAACCTCCCTTCTCCCGACTTTTTTGAGGAAGGGGATGTGTTGTGTATATGTGGAGATGTAGTTCCACTTGACATACAAGGGAATGATGTAATGTCTATAGCGTGGTTCTGTCATAAGTTCATCCCTTGGACTGACTCTCTTCCTTTTAAGAAAGTGGTGATGGTCTTTGGAAACCACGATTTCTTCGGTCAACATATTGGCCCAGATCATGGAAATAATGGAAGTAATATCACCAGTCTCCTTATGCCTGGGTCAATCAAGGGAGAACACAAACTCGTTATCCTATGTGATAACTTATATAAGTACATGGGATTTACATTTTATGGTACGAGCTGGTGTCCAGATCTGCAGTCATGGGCGTTCTATGGTGATCATTTTAAGCTCGAGCGAGAATACGCGAAGATCCCAGATCAAGTAGATGTCGTCCTCAGCCACTGTCCTCCACGAGTTGGAGATGCTGGAGTTGTACTACAGAGCGGATGGAACTGGGAGAGAAACTTTGGATGTCAAGAGCTAGCAGATGCAATACAACACAAACAGATAGGATGGCTCTTCTGTGGACATGTACATAGTGGAGACCACGGAGTGACTGAAGAGGGAAATGGAACGAAGGTGGTTAATGTCAGTATGTTAGACGAAGACTATAAAAAGAACTATCCTCCATTTACTGTTGAGATTGTAAAAGGAACTACTAAAGAACAGTAGTTCCTTTGTTAATTATAAACATGAGCCTATTTGATAAAAATATAGAAGATACTCCCGTAACCGCACGTCTCCTACAAGACATTATTTCCGAACGCAAAATAGGAGTAGATGATGAGGAGGTAATTAGATATAACAAAATCCTCTATCATATTCTTAATCTTGTTCGTTATAATCCGGATAAAGACATTTGGGAGCATCGAGTAAGCCTCGCTGATATAGGTATTAAAGGATCTCCGTTTTCTGCTGAATTTTCCAATGAGGTAGACAAACTAATCAAACAAGGAATGAAAGCGAGTGAGATAGCAGAATGGATTAATATACAAGGAATATCTCCATGTGAACGCCTCAATAGTTTTGCCAAATTCTTTAAAGACCGCGGATTTCATATTTATTTTCACACAGGAAATTTTTTAAAGTCATCTAATCGTCATAAAGACAAATTAGTTACAATATCTTGGGAAGAAGAGTAATTAAAATTTCTTTTTTATATATAGAGAGAATTTTTTATATTATATCATGGGAGTATTCGATAGAGATATAGTAGAGAAATCTTCTATAACAGCAGAGACCATAAGAGAGAGGATTCAAAACAAACCTCAGACACTTTCTCATCATCCATCTGAGGTGGAACTGAATAGAGTTATAGAATCAGTACTCGAATCAATATATTATAGTGTAAACACTGACTCGGAGAACAAAATGTCATGGGAGTTCCCTGTAGAGTTGTTCGGTATGCGGTCGCGGAAGTGGAGTGAGGAAGAAGAGAAACTCCTCCCAGCGCTACAGAGGGTTGCTGAAGACAATGACATGATATCAACATACGTATCACATAGACTTGAGTCTCTAGGGTTTAACTGTTCCGTCGGGCCCAGTACCATAGCAATATCTCTTCCTTTTGATGACTGGATGCTCAATACGACATTCAAACGCATCTTTTCAAAAACTATTGCAGGTGACATAGTACCAGTTTCACCACTTGGGCCAACCGGTAAAATAATGTATATAATGAATAACCATGGGTGTGTTTGATAGAGACATAATAGAGAAATCCACTATCAACGCAGATACGATAGCATCATTAGTTAAGATAGGAGATAACTTCGGTCAGTACAACGGTAGATGGAGGTTTCTCTCTCATCATAACTACGATCTCAATAAGATAACTCATAAAGATATAGATGAGGTTTTAAGTAATATATTATCTTATATATATTATTATACACTGTTGGGTATCGACAATATGAACATTAACAAGCATATTGCGAAAATTCCCACACTTATATTCGGAGTAAGCAATGATAATTTTAATCAATATCAATGGATACTCGAATATGTCATTGATAAACTACAGGGACTTGGATTCGAAGTGACTTATTGCTTTAACGATGATATGCTCTCTATTAGTTGGAATAAGAAATTAGGCGAATTGAGATAATTTTAATATGAATATAATTAAAAACATACAAGAACCTCTTCTTGAATTGAGTGAGGTGGCTATTATCCCTTCAAAACAAACAAAGATCCATTCTAGGACACTAGAATGCAAGGCGAGAATGGATGATGGAAAACTCCCGATCTTCACATCACCAATGGATTGTGTAGTGGATGAAAAGAACTTTGATCTATTTAATAAGGATTTTCACGCTATCTATCCCAGGACAATAGATTTCTATAAGAGAGTTAATATCATGCAGAGGTATGATGATTCATGGATTGCTTTCGGTCTTCATGAAGTCCAGCAACTTATCAAAATGATTGATACTGAAATGATTACACTCAAAGGACGCGTTCATATTTGCATCGATCAAGCTAACGGACATATGGAAGATATGGTCATCTATGGTAAGTTGCTCAGGGCAAGACTCGTTACAAAAGATAGTGAGATTATGGTGGGGAACATCGCTAACCCTCGCACAATCACAACCATAGCATACAATGATTTTGCAGACTGGGTAAGGATTGGAATTGGTGGTGGTAGTGTTTGCACTACATCTGTACAAACTGGTGTTCATTATCCGATGGCATCTCTTATTGCAGAATGTCATTTCTATAAGTCTACTTTTGAGTTTGGAGAGAAACGTCAATTAAGAATCATTGCAGATGGAGGCATAGGGGATAGTGGAGATATCTGCAAAGCGCTCGCACTGGGAGCTGATGCGGTGATGTGTGGGAGACTCCTGTGTGCTGTAGAAGAAAGTGCTAGTCCTTACCTATGGGTAATGAACCAGAATGGGGAATCAGTCCAAACTCGCGAAAAAGAGTATTGGGGTATGTCTACTAAAAAAGCACAGGTTCGGATGGGTGGAGAAGGAGATAAGAATAGTGAAGGAATTATTGATAAAGTACTTGTTGATAGTACACTCGCGGAGCGCATAGAACAAATCGAATCATCTATCAGAAGTTCTATGTCTTATTGCAACGCACACAATCTCAATGAGTTTAGAATTAATTCAGTACTCACTAGAATCACACCAGCAGCATACGCCGCTTATCATAAAGAAATACAAAATGTTTAATTATTATGAAAACTGGTATAGAACAAATTGCAGATGAAAGGCTGAGACAAATCAACAAGTGGGGACATTCCGGTTCTCATGATGTTTCTCATAATAATAAGGAACTCCTCAAGGCAGCACAAGCATATCTCAGTGCATGTATATTTGATGGGTTTGTTGGAAGAAACGCATGGCCATGGGAAAAGGAGTCTTTCCACGATGAAGGTTATGCAGAGAATCTTAAAAAGGCGGGTGCTTTAATTGCTGCAGAATTAGATAGATTGAATATATCATGAGAGTAATAGAAGAAAAAAGAAAAGATTTGAAACCTAAAAAATCCAAAAAATACATCTATCGTTGTGATGAATGTGGTAGTATACTGGAAGTAGATAGTGATGATATCAAAGTTGAATGTTGGTATGATGACGTGGAAGAATATTTTACGTGCCCGGTATGTGGACATAGACGTATTATATCCCTGATTAAATTATTTCACCTAAAGTCATTGAGAAAAATATTTAATAAGAAATATAGATGAAATATTTGTTTTTAGATATAGACGGTGTACTCAATCATGAAGAATGGTATGTTAATAGAGTAAAGCTGCTCAAAAGACATGAATGGTGGGAAGATTGTTTTGATCCAGAATGTGTAAAGCGACTTAATATCATTCTCCAAGAAACTGACGCTAGACTAGTGGTTAGTTCTAGTTGGAGATTTGATATGGAGTTAAAGAGATATTTTGAAACAGTTGGTATTCCAACCGATTTTGACATCACCCCTTCACTCACAAAGGAGGATGAAAATGGAGTGCTTACATGGCCTGATCGCGGAGATGAGGTCGCGGAGTTTTTAAAAGATCATCCTTGTGACAACTACGTTATTCTCGACGATGACATGGATTTTAATGAAGATCAGATAAATAATCATTTTGTCCATTGCTGTTGTGACTTTACACAAGCATTTAAAGAAGGTCATGAAGGACAAACTGGATTGACTGAATTAAAGATGAAGGAAGCAATCAATATATTAAATAAAACAATATAAACAATTACTATGGCAGACGATAAAGATAAGATAGCGAAGCTTGAAGAGAGACTTGAGAAAGCAGCAAGTACCTTTAAGGAGATGAAAGCTCAGTTGGACGATAAAGTAAAGGAAAACGAAGCCCTCAAAACACGCATTTCCGAACTCGAAGATGAACTCACTCTTAACGGAGGTGCAGCAGAAGAAGTAGAGGGGCTTAAAGGGAGGCTTGAAAAGGCAAAAGAAATATTCGCAACTCAGAAAGCAAAGATTTCTGAAATCACTGAACTGAACAACACTCATGTTGCACGCATTACTGAACTTGAAGGTGTAAATGATGAGTTAACCACTGCACTTGAAAAACTCAACGGATCATACGAAGATCTTTGCAATAAATTTGAGCAAATCAAGAGTATTGTTGGTGTCTAAAACCAACTTCACTATTTCTTCCAAACCTTCACTAAATCTAGTGGAGGTTTTTGTTATTTATATATGAGTATAAAAAGCGCGTATTTTGCGCTTGAAACAGATGAGATAATAAAATGGTTATCTTTTTTGTATAACTTTGTTAAAACGAGTTTTTGATAGTATTATGAACGGATTAGTAGATAACTTTGAACTCTTGGCTGGATACCTCTTCGACGAACGCAGACCCCTGACGGAGGACGAGTTCTATTTTTTACAGATTCTGGTTAGGGGAAAGGATGGAAATCATGTGAGTGGAAACAACAAGAACAGACTTGTTAAGTACTATGTCATCAGGTCAAAAGAACAGCTCCTGGATCTTAAAGATGAAATAATAGGTATCTGCCATGTGGTAAATGGACGAGCATATATTCATCCAACCCGTAGGTCCTTAAAGGAAGTGGCTAATCGAGCGCTTGAAGATACTGCTCATACTTTTGTATCCCAGAACTGGATTGGGTTGCGTGGTGTTTACTCTACTGCGGCTGGTCAGTCATATGTGAGTGGAGATAAACAATTCATTGTAGACCTAGATGATTTTCAGTACAATGATGTTCTCGAGGTGAGCATGTTTATTGATCACCTGCGTGGAAGGAAGGATGAGAGAGGTCGAATTGCGCAGAAGATCGTTCCTACTAAACACGGTTATCACTTGATTACTAATGCTTTTGATGTTGAGGAGTTTACAAGGAAATATCCTGGAATTGATATTCATAAGAATAATCCAACTCTTTTATATTACAAATCCATCGACTAAATAAAAAAATAGATATGACAGATTACGAAAGAGACATGATGCGTTGGCGTAATGCACCGGAATCAGCAGACCTTAATGGTTGTAATCCAATGCCAGATAGAAATTGTTATGATGAACATGGCAATAAGCTGGGGACAATGTACACTTCAGATGGTAGAGTTATTGACCCGTATTTGGTTGCAACCTATGGGATGGAGTATGCCGTCGAAAACGCAAGAAAGGAGGAATAGGTATGACACAGGAAGAAATTAAAAGGTATTTGAAAGAAAATTTGAAACTGTCCTGGGAGCACAAAAGCGGGAACTATTACATTGTGCTAAAACTTGACGGTGAAAAGGTAACGGAACTTAATTTTGGGGAGGGTTATTAACTATGACACAAGAAGATAAAGAATTACTACTTAAAGACCTTTATGCAAGGTTGCGGCATAGAATAAATGTATTAACAAAAGATAATGATAAAGGGTATATTATTGGTGTAGATGATACTGAAAATGGTGTGTTCGTAATTCATATTATTGAAGACGGAGACGGTTATACATGCGACGAATCAATTGAAAATTTTAAACCATATCTTCGTCCAATGTCAAGTATGACAGAAGAAGAGGAAAAAGAGTTTGTTCAGTTTCACTGCACTACACTTTGTCCAATCATAATAAACGATTGCCTTACGATTGATAACGAAGGTAAAATGTTTGATTGGCTCAACAAAAAAATGTTTGACTATCGTGGTTTAATCCCTATGGGCTTGGCTCTTGAAGCAAAAGAAGGAATGTACAAAACTGAATAGATATGAATAAAACGGTACGAGTAACAGAACCGCACTACGGAGTGTGTTGGCTTGATGTTGATAGAGTGATTGCATTGGTTCCTGAGAAGAATATGTTAGTATTTGAGCAGGTTTATTGGACTTTGAGTAAAGAGGATTTCAATAAAGTATCTGAAGTATGGCATAAATTAAAGGATGTGTAATATGATTACCGAAGATTATGTAAGTTCTGAGATTGCCACACTCTTGGAAGAGAAGGGGTTTGATTCAGATGAATGTGAAGTACACTATGACCCATATAATCATCAGGAGTATGAAATAACACTCCAAATGGCAATGAAGTGGTTGAGGGGGGAGTATAAGATTTTTATTTGTATTGTGTTTCTTGATGATACCGGCGCATATGGGTTTACTATTGAAGACATGTCATCTAAAAAGTATCTCGCAACAAGTAAAAATGACGGGTACCCGACTTACGAGGAGGCCTGCGAAGCCTCAATAAAGTATTGTCTCGAAAATTTGATTTAAAATATGTTTTACTACATTTTGCTAATTTTGCTTTATTTTGTAATTGGTGCTGTGTTTGCCGGTCTTAATTGTGCAATTCATAATACCCCACCTCCTCCCAACATGTCAGAGGAAGATAAAAACATGTTTGTCCTTATTGTTGCTTTCTGGGCAGTTTTGGTTCCAATTAAATTTACAAAGCGTCTTTATATAGCAATCAGGACTTCGTTAGTAAAAGGCAAAAATAATTTGTTATGATTACAGAAGATTACGTTAGTTTTGAAACAGCTAAAGTAGTAATAAAGTATTGCCTTGAAAATTTAATATAAAAGGAACTCATATATGAGTTCCTTTTTAATTGTTTGACTCCTGATCGAGCTCTTCCCTCATCTGTTTAATGAAATCTTTCGATCCTCTGAACGTAGTCTGCTCCGGTTGATCTCCATCAACAACTTCTCCAGTCTCTGGATCTGTTTGTGGAGTAGTAGCATCCTGATGGAAGAGTTCGAGTTGGATATTCTTTAACATTAAGTTAATATCCTTTACCTTCGAAGTCAATTCCGATGTAGTAGAAAGAATAGTTCTTTGGATATCAGATAGTGATCTGTAAAGAGATGCATTAGCACTATTACGACCAATAGCACCCAAGAGGACATCGTGTGCGACTTCGTCACTTTTACGAATCTTTATCAATATCCTCAAGTTCTCTACTTCAGCCTTTAAACGAGTTGCAAATTTCGGATTTGCTTTCATAAACTCCGGATCTGCATAGATATCTTTTAAGTTCTCTACGAGTTCTGAGGCTTCCTTAAGCGAATCCGTATCAATACGGTCAGTATCAATATTAACAACATCTTCTTCATTGTCGATTAAATCTGAAGGATCAAAATCTGTATCTGTTGGTTTACCCATTATTTACTTTTACTTGTAGTTTTCTTTTTTGGTTTGGTTTCCGTGGAATCGGTCGATGATTGCTTGGAATCATTTGTTTTCTGTTGAGGGTTACTCAATGTGAGTTTAATATAATTACGAATTCCTTCTTCAACCATACTTTTCACTACATCCATAGAAACATTATTAATATAATACTGTATAATCTCATCTTCAGAAATATTCATTACATCAATAAGCATTTCTATTTCTTTCTTTGGAAATTCAGGCCATGAAATGTCAGCTGATGGACTAGGGTTATTTTTACCAGCTAATGCTCGATCAATAATAGCGAAATCCTGAATAGCTGGATTGATGGTCTCTGATTCATTCCCTTTGTATATATTTCCAAGATCTGTTGATGGCGTTTGCTTAAGTGGACGACCATAAATATTATCTTCTGGTATTAAAAGACCACCATCTGCTCCATCTCCATCCTCTATTTCAGCAAGTACCTCTGCGGGAATCTCTTCGGTCTGTGGTTTGGTCTCAGATACTGGTTTGTCTGGTATAGATTTCGGATCCTCTACATGTACATAATTTTGTATCTGATTGTAATTCAAGAGTCTACCATCAGCTGTTTTAATTAAGAGATTGTTATCTTCAAAATAAGTATCAAGAGCATTAAACTTATCTCCTGTTGTAGGATTGTACCACCAACCATTTACCTGTGGGCCATCCATACCAAAATTCATTCCGTTTGTCATCATATATTAATCAAAGTATTTTTCAAATAGTGGTAGATACTCAGGGTGTTCAACGAGTGTGAGCACTGAACAAGCAACTCTACCGGGTTCTTCATTAGCGAAATAAATAACATGAGAGTTTGGAAGAGAGTAAACAGAGCGTCCAAATACAGCAATATCACGATTCTCTATTTCTTCGCGTTCACGAAAACTATATGCTCTCTTTTCATAAATATGTCTATTACTGCGATTATGTTTATCATTATCAACCCATATAATTACAATTTCCTCTCCTCTATATGATTTAGGTGGTATGGCGATGAATTGATCAGGACTGAGAGCAAAAACCTGATTGTTATCATAAGTCCACAAAGAAAGTCCTTCGTAATACTTATATGATTTAGTGGTCGCGGAGGACTCTAATTCCTGCAGAAACAGATATGCTTTATTTTCAAACATCTCATTGATATCTGATGTAGACATTAATTCATAATTATATGAGTTATATATTGCTGGGGATGCTCCTTCAATATTAGAAAAGAGTCTTCCAACATTCACACCCTGCTTTTCGAGGATGTCTAATATCTCTTGTTTACCACTCGCGTGTAATCCAACTATAAAAAATTTCATCTATTTTCTAACAATTAAGTTGATTAAAAAATAGATGAAATCTAATATAACTTCAAGAAAATAAAGAAAATTTTAACGAGTTTCTATATTGGTTATTTGAGAACCATCAGTAAGTGTCTTTTGAACCTTAGTGATCTCCTGTTTAATCTCTCCAAGTATCCTTGAATAATCCTTTTGAGGAGCAACATGAACATTTCCATTAGGTGTTGTACCACCAGCAGAGACAGGTGCACTTGTTGATGCAGGAGCAGTAGGTATAGAGAATGTTCCATTTTCGATATGTTCGTTGGTCTTGCCAAGACTTTCATTAAGTTGCTCAAGAAGCGGCATAATTTTATCATTAATAGCATCAGCAAGTCCTTCAAAATTACCACTTATACTCTTACTGAACTCAGCCATCTTTTCAAACATATTGGTTGCTGTTTGAAGATTTTCGAGTTTGACTGTATTTATCTTATCAACAAACCTTACATATGAATCAATTGCTTTATCAAACTGTCCCTGATTATTCATCTCACCGATCTTTGACATATGTCCAACAGTCTTCTCAATCTGTTTCATGAAATCTCTAGTGAGCTCGGCTTTCTTGACATTATCCTTATTTATATTAGATTCATTAATATGATTAATAAGAGAGTTTGCTGTTCCGATAACCGCTTGTACTTTAGTCTCTACCGTTTTTTGATTAAGTTCAATTCCTTCAAGATACTTGAGATTCTTTGCAATCAGTGTTATCATTCCGATAGAAACCATTGTAAATGCAATGAATCCAAAGGAAAGTACACCATCAATTATATTTTTAATTCCTTTAAACACATCACCTACTCCACTGAGTAATGAACGAATTGGTCCTTTTTTATCTTCAGGAGTACCTTTTGTGGCTGGTGTTTCTTTATTAAGTACTGCATCTATCACTCCATGTGCTACCCCGATGACCATTCCTATATTAGATGTTATTGCTGGAGAATTAAGATCGATCTTACCAACAACTTCCAACATCGCTGCAGTGGCGAGTAACATGGTTACAGATACGAATGTCATTACAAGAACCATTGACGATGCAAGTATTTCAACTACCATCGCTCCCCCTTGGAACATTCCTTTGAAGAATCTCTTAAATCCACTATCTTCACTTTCATTAGATGTCAATTTACCAGATTCATCTTTTGTCCAACCGCGGAACATAGCGTTCATGATATCATGAGCTGTGTCTATAATGAGCTTTGTTTTTTCCCTGACTTTCTCTTGAGTCCCCTCTTCAAATTCAAATTCTGCTAGACCTACGAGCATTCCAGCGACAAGAAGCATTGCTCCTATAGAAATAAGAAGCGATACAGAAGACACAGCAAACGCAATTATACCAGGAAGCATAAGGGTAAGAAGATAACCAATTCCACCAATCAATAATGTGGTTGTAGCAACCATACCAAACATTGCAGCTGCATGGAGCCATAATCCACCTTCCCAATTCTCTCCAAACATCAACAACCCTGCATATGCGAAGAGCACCAACTGTCCAGCGACAAGAAGCATAACTCCAATGAGAGAGATCATCAAAAGAAGACCCTCGGATATCGTTTTTCCAACACCACCGCGGAACATTCTATTGATTAACCAGGCAAGACCAGCAATTAATAATACAAGTCCACTAATAATAGTAAATACACCGACAGTTGTCCAGAATGATTTTGTTAATAATGGTAGAGTCAATGAAATAAGGACAAGTGTACCGAGCACCTCCGCTACCATTAAAAGTATTAATCCTAATACCTTTGTAATATTGGATACTGCAATAACGGTATTCTTATATTCTTTACCATCGGTTATTTTTCCAATCACATTTAATATATGTATAGATAGATAAACTATATTTTTTATTAAATGTAATGTTCCAAGTGCGGGTAAATATGAAAGTAATACTACTGGGAACGCTAATGCGAGAAGTCCAATATTACCCACTAATCCCAATATTCCATTAAGAAGATTTTTTACAGAATCTAATTTATCAGCAGAATCTTTGATATCTATTTCATCCAAATATTGTCCTAATTCTATAATACCTACAATCAATCCTGCAGGTTTGTTAGTTTTTTTATCTTTATGAATCAAAATGTTCAATATTTGAGTAGTCGTTTCCGCACCTATTTTAACAGTTATCCATTTTCCGAGCCCAAATTTTATGAGAGAATCTGATAGATCATTAACATGATCGATAAATCCTTGGATACTTATTATAACGGGACCAATATCATCAATAAATTTTTTAAGTTCGGGTAAAATTTCACTCAGACCACCAGCTTCCTTAAAATGATTGGGTATATTTAATATTTGATCTACTGTTTTCAAAAATAATGGTAATGCGGTCCATCTCACCAAGGTCAATTTTACCAAGTTTTTAGATAAACTATCACCGAGTTTATTTATAGTGTAGTCGACTGTAATAAAACTGGTCAACGAATCATTTAAACTCGTTGTTAATTTAGAAAATTTAGCCAAAGTTTCTATATTTTGCTTATTAGAAAACTCAGAAGCTATACTTAATATATTTTTAAAGATAAATCCGATTCCCCTTTTAAAAAGTTTTACTTTTAAAGTAAACGTTATTGGGTTGGGTAATTTCATACCAATGATTGTTGTAATGATGGATAATAATTTATCCATTATATCAAGCAATCCTAATTTACCACCTTCTGTTATATCACGCGATCCACTAATGTCTTTAACCAAATTTTTATTATTAGGATCGTAAGTTTTTTCAGAATGCGCTATTTTAGTTATAGTATCGGGCTTTGTAGCCAATACACCCATCATTGATATTAATGATTTTGTATCAATTTTCGAAAATTCGGTTATTAGGGATGTTACAGAAGCTTGGAATATTTTTGATATCATCCTGCTTTTTCTTGTTATCCTCTGAACAGATGCTCCATTAATTTCTATTTTAGCAATAGTATCTATTGTTTTAGAGAGCCCGGAATATAGTTGAAAAACTGCTTGGATTGCTTCAATATTCTTATATCCACCTTTTTTAATAATTTCTCCGTTTTCGTCTTCGATATCTTCAACGTAGCCCAGGGCTTCTGAAAGAGATTTACTTCCAGGATATTGTTTGGTCAAAACATTAATAACCTTATCGACAGACCCCAAATAACTTTCAACAAACGAATCTATTTTAGAGAGAGTTTTTTGGGATTTAACTACATCAGCAATATTAATATTTCCAACACTGAGTGCTTTAGAAATAACAGTATTGTATATTTTTTGTTGAGTGTTTAAAGCCTCTGTAATCAATTCTATATTTGTTATACCAGCCACTTATTATAAGATTATTATTTATGTATAAAAAATAAAATTTGAAATTAAATTATTATATGGAACTTCAAGAATACATACAATTGGAATTAAGATATAACTCTAATATTAATGAAGGTTTGCTTGGAGGGAATGGAATTTTTGGTATATTTAGTGCTTTCTTCCACAAAGCAGGTGATAAGAAAAACGACGACCCTATCGCAGAGGCGATGAAAACTGCACAAGAACAAAGACAAGCAGCTATTGAAGATAAAATTAAATCTACTCAAGATGAACTTAAGAGAGCACTGGCTGAAAAAATCAAAGCTCATAGTCAAGAGGAAATCAATAGGATTACATTAGAAAAAAATAAAAGAGTTGAAGCTCTTAAATCAGTTCAGGCTAGATATAAAAGAGAACAGACGTTTTGGAAAAACAATAAACAAGCATTGACGATGGATCAGCGAATGTCTATGCTTAAAAAAACCGACGATATGCTCGACGGTATCAGAAAATCAGCATCTCCAGAAGAAATGGATAACGCGTCCCGTTTAGCCGCTATCATGCATAAGTATGCTCTTAAACCAGACGGGACTCCATGGAAGGATGACGAGGAATTTCAAAAAGCACTCGATGCTGATGGTGGTAAAATAAGAAAAGAAATTGAAGAAGCACACAAGGCCGCTGGCAGAACATTTAAAATAGATAACACCAAGTTATCCGATCTTTTTAGAGATGTTTATGATGAAACTGCTTCAGCTGTTCAGACAGAAGGCGAAGCGGAAACTCTTGCTGACCAGAGAGCTGATTTTGATGACAAAAAGCAAGATGCTATTGCATACCTAGATGCTAAAGAGGCTCGTAAAAAGGCAGAAGACGATCTATCTAAAGCCAAGGAAGATGCCGCATTAATGAAAAAACCATTTGATGAAAGATTTAAACAATTTTTAAATGATAATGTAAAAAAGTCAGAAGATGGCGAAAACCCAGAGGTTGATAAGGATGCTCTTAATGCAAAATGGAAAGAATTATATGGTGTAAATCTTCCGAAAGAAATTATGGAAGGTGATAGACTTGCCGTTAATATTGAATCTCTTAAGAAAGGTGTAACAACAGCAAAAGATATCCTTTCTGGAGATAATGTTTCTGCGGATGATTTGGAATCTTTCCAGAAGCAGGTGGAAGAAGATGGTGAACAAACTAAAGCCGCCAATACAGCGTATAATAAAAAAATTGGAGCAGCTCAGGCTAAATTAGATAAAACCCCAGATCCTGATGATGCTACAGATAGTCGTATAAATAGAGGTAAGGAATTGGTAAACGACAAAGATCATCCTGAATGGACGACTAAGGAAGCAATCAATGCAGCTGATGAAGCATTAAAAACAAAAGAAAACGAAGTAAAAGATATTCAAAACAAACGAGAAGCCGCAATCAAAGCAGCTCAGGAACAACAAAAGATTGCGACTGATCAACTCAAATCTGATAAAGAAGCAAAAGACGATCCTAAGTTAACTGAAAAAATTAAAGATTTAACTGCTGGTTGCGAAACAGGAGATACTATTGGAAAAGATGAACATGGAAATATTGTTCCTGGATATTATGATGAAAACGGGAAATTCATTCCCAAACCAGAAATCGAACCTGGAGATGAGGAAGGTTTAAAAAAATACATACAGGAACGAGATGCTGTCTTAATGAAAACCAATGGTAATGCAAAAGGACAAGATGTTGTAAAGGATTGGAGTAAAAATGATGACGGCACATATAGTGTGACATATACAGACAAAGATGGTAAAGAACAGACAAAGAAAGATATGTCAATGGAAGATTTGGCTGTTATGAGAGCTCAACATAACTCAAGAGCGGAAACACAAGCTTATGTCGATAAAGTAAAATCAACCACCCGCGACGAATTGGGAAAAATTGAATTAGACAAAGATGGCAAACCAAAACTTACAGATGAAGAGAAAAAGAAATTATCATCAACCACACAAGATGTACTTAAAAAATTAGAAGACGCTAATGGGGACTCGAAAAAAATCGAAGAAATTTTAAAAGACATCGAAGGTGATGCTGCTGGTGATAAAAAACTTAAAGCACTAGGTGACGCTTTTAAAAAATCAGAATCATCTTCGGAAGATAAAAATAACACCGATGGGAATAACGAGAAAGATAAAAATAATACTGATGATGAAGATGACGCTATAGATGGGGATGAAAGAACCGATAACGACGACGATCTTGAAGATGAATCCGAAAATGATGAAGACAAGAAAAAACAAGACCCTCATAAAATATGGAAACAAAGAACATATAAACGTGGGAAGAAAACATTTAAAACAAAATCATTTTATAATAAGAAAGGCGATACCATTACTCGAAAGGAATTTAATGAAAAGGTAAAGTCTTGGAAAAGCACTAAAGAATCGCTAACTCTTCACGACTATGTAAAAATGATATTCGGATAAAAAAAGACCTCGTACGAGGTCTTTTTTTTTATGTAAAAATAATGACGTAGTTTTATATATTTATTCATGGAAACAACAAAACAACTCACAGACTCTCAAAAGAGAGCACTTGAATTAATAGGAAGACTTGCTGACGAAGGCAAGATAGAAATGAGTGAAGCTATTCAGCTCATAATTGCTATATACGAAAATGAAAAAGAAATAGTATATATTCCTTATCAAAGTCCCTATCCCAATCCTTATCCTTGGACAATAGAGCCATATAAGGATGAACCATATAAGACTCCTTATACTATTCCAAACAGTACTCCTTGGTGGGAACAAAACAAGATTATGTGTGCCGGGGACAATGCAAACAGTGTACAAGGAAGACCAGACCCGTTTACTTATGCTATTAATGGACCAAAAAGAAATCCATTTGATTGGGTGATTGATTCATGGATTGGATAAATTTATAAATTATTATGGAACAACTCAAAGAACTATTTAAAAAGTCAGAAGACGGATTCGTAAACTACAGAGCAACTTTCACAAAGATTGATGCTGTCTTCTCTATCCCGGGAGCAGATCGTCTTGTAAGGGCTGTTGTGTGTGGAAGGGATGTGGTTATTTCAAAAGATCTTCCACAGGATAATATTTATGTTTATATCCCAGTTGAAACAAGTCTTTCTCACAAGTTCCTGAGCAAGAATAATCTATATCGTATTTCAAGCGAATCCTATCAGCTTAATGACAACTTCGAAGAGGTTACTAAAATGCTTGATGAAGGAAAGTGTCTTGGAGAACTAGGAGATATGGGTGGGTTCTTTGAGAAGAACGGTCGAGTAAAACAAATACGTATCCGTGGTGTATATTCACAAGGTTATCTTGCTGATATTCAATCACTTAAAAACGCTTACCCGGTGCTTGATCAGTGGATGGCTGATGAGTTTGACGAGCTCGTTGGTGAGACATTTGATGTGATTGGTGATGAGGTATTCTGCGAGAAATATTTTGCTGGTGGTAAGAAGCAGGTTGTTCAGAAAGTTAATGACCAGAAACACTATCAGCAGCGTTCGAAGAACCTCAGACGAGCAAGTATTCTTATCCCGGGTCAGTTTAAGTACCACTACGATACAACTCAGTTTGGGGACTCTTATAAGAAATTCCGTCCATCAAACGATGTAAGTATATCTGTTAAAGTCCATGGTAGTAGTGGAATATTCGCGAACGTTCTTTGTTATAAGAGACGCGAAGATCTCAACTGGATACAAAAGGCGTTCTCTTGGATTTGGAGACCTCGTGAATATCGACTTCTCTATGCTTCTCGTACAAAGATTCGTAATGAGAAAGTATATGATACCGCACGAGACCCAAATTATTTCTATGGTGGAGATATATGGGCTCCTGTCCGTGATCTGCTAGAAGAACATATAGATAAGGGAATGATAGTGTATGGAGAAATTGTGGGGTATGTGAATGGTACGACAAAGATGATTCAGAAAGGTCATGATTATGGATGTCGTCCAGGAGAATGGAAGTTTATGCCATATCGCATTGTTCAGGTATCCAGACGAGGAAAGAGGGTTGAATGGAATCTCCGTGATGTTGCTGCTTGGACTGACAATCTCAAATTACATCTCGCCATAGAACACAAGTATCGTGGTGTTGAACATCTTATGACTGTTCCAATTCTTTATGATGGGTTACTCGGAGATCTTTACCCAGACCTCGATAGAGAAGATGAAGGATGGAATATAAATCTTCTTGAAAGAATGAAGAATGATAAGGAGAGATTCGGTATGGAACTCCAAGAACCTTTTTGTAAGATGAAAGCACCACGTGAAGGGATTGTTATTAGAATTAATAATGATGAATTTGCGCGAGCGTGGAAACTCAAGACTGCTGCTCATTATGAGATAGAAAAAAAGAGTCACGATGCTGGAGGAGAGGATATTGAAGAAGAATCATAAATTATTTTTAAAGGGTACTTTATATAAGGTACCCTTTTTAATATATTATTTCATGATAAAAACAAACTCGGAATTACCCATCACTCTTCTCAACAAATATAATGAGAAGTTAAATGATTTTGATTTAGTGCTATTTCATCTTTATATATCCGAACCGGAATATAAGATGTACTTTGATTCTATGCGTGAGAGACATCCAGAGAGAAGGATGATTCTTGATAATTCCGCATATGAGTTTTTTGTAAAGGGTGAAGAACTTGATTTGAACAAGTATAAAGAGGCAATCATTTCGCTTAACCCAGACTATTATATTCTCCCAGACACTCTTATGAATAGAGAGAAGACCATTCAAGATGTGCTGAAATTTGAAAAGAATCAAAGGAGAGAGATTGAGGAATACTTTAAAAATATTAACGAAGGAGCGCCTCAACCAATCGCAGTAGTTCAGGGAAATACTATTGATGAATTCAATAGATGTTTGGTTGTCCTAATGAATATGGGATATACTAACATAGCACTTCCATTTCATAATAGTTTCTTCAAAGAGGAGTTTGATGAATGTGATGGTGATATAGCATATGAGTTCGCAACAGCAGGGTATAACTATTGCACAGAGGATGTTCGGTATGCGATGGGTAGATGTATGTGGATGAAGAAGTATGGTCTTAATATTCTTTCTCCAAATGGTTCACCACTCTATACAATGCTTCATTTCCTCGGGAGTCATTGTCCAGCAGAAAAGAAATATCTTAAAACTCTTTTCTCTCCCTCCAGTAATGTCAGTATGGATACGGGATATCCGGTTAAGTGTGCGATCAAAGGGGAAATACTTGGTCGCGAGAAATGCAAACCCAATATAATCATCGACGAATTTATGTTAGATGAATTTTCAATGTCCGAACAGCGTCTTATTGAGGACAATGTAAATACATTCCGTAATTATTAATGAAATATATAACAGTTCTTATAACAGATACTCATTTTGGGACACACAATAGTAGTATGACATGGTTGAAGTCTCAAAAGGAGTTTTTTGACAAACAACTCATTCCACATCTCAAAAAGAGAAAGAAAGAAGGATATATGGTTCGCCTTATTCATTGTGGAGATGTGTTTGATAGTCGTTCAACAATTAATACCTACATTGCGACTACAGTTGTTGACCTCTTTTCACAGATATGTGAGATAGTAGATCGTTTTTATATAGTTGCTGGAAACCACGACTATTACTCCCCGGAGGCGGATGATGTAGATACTGTAAGGTTGATATTCAGACAACTTGAACTTAAATATGGATATAGTTGTTTTAATGTGATCTCACAACGAAAGTTCTCGGATACTTGGAGTGAGGATGGTAAGGATGTTGACTTGTTTGTTCCGTGGTATGAGTGGATTAAACACGATGATCTGGTAGAGTATTTGGAAAACTTTAGAAATGATCCGGATCGCGACCCCGATACGGACATCACACATATTTTTACACACGCTGATCTAGTTCGCGAAAAGACAGATATAGAGTGTCCGAATATTATCTCCGGGCATATTCACACCCCATACTTTAAAGATAATATTAAAAACCTCGGAAGTGTCTTTGCGTTGACATTCACAGATAATAATTCCGAAAGAGGGTTTTATGAGTATGAACCAGGAGGAGAGTTGAAGTTTATTGAAAACACCAAAAGTATCCGTTTCTGGAGATTCTATAATGATGAGGTTCTCGAGATTCCCAAAAATATTAAGAAAGACGACTACATAGAAATATATATAGATAGATCAAAGATTGCTCAAAAGAAATATGCGGATGCATATTCTCAATGGACTAAAAAGTTCAAGAATCTCTGGAGAGTTCCACAAATTGATGATGACGATAAGATAATTCCTGATATTAAAAAATTCGAAGGATATAATATTGAGACTATGACCGAAGGATTAATTCCGGAGGAACTTAAAGATAAATTTAATCAAATTAAACAGTATATTAATACAACTAAAGATTAGCAATATGAAGTACATACTTACAGGAGCGCAGGGTACGGGAAAGAGTACGCTTTTGCATCATTTTGAAGATAGAATGAATATTGTGACGGAAGTAGTAAGGAATCTTGCAAAGACGGATGGTATTGCAGTTAACGAAGAAGGCAATACTGATGGTCAGTCCAAGATATTTAATACATATTACGATATTCTTTCAAATAAACAATCTCCATACATTTCAGACAGAGGACTCACCGATGTTATTGCATACACTGTTTATAATATGCAGAGATTGGTGTATGAAATGAAGATCAGTCAGGAAGATAGTCAAAAGTTTATTGAGGATCAGATAAATCGTTTTATCAAGTTTAGTGAGAATAACGAAGATATTGTTTATTTCTATGTACCTATTGAGTTTGGGGTTGAAGGAGATGGTTTCAGAAGCACAAATGAAGAGTTTCGTGCAGAGGTAGATAAGAACATCAGTGAGTTGTTTGAATACATGGAAGGTCTTCATATGGGATTGAATGTATTTACGTTAAGGGGATCAGTGGAAGAGAGGCTTGAGACGATGGAAGAGATTATGAAAAATTATGGTGATATAAATTAAGATAAAATTATGAGTGAATTTAAAGCAAACAAAGCAGTATTGAGTTGTTCGGGAGGGCTGGATAGTAGTTGCCTTCTACTTACACTTCTTGCACAGGGTAAAGAAGTAAGGTGTTATAGTTTTGATTATGGTCAGAAGCATAGGATTGAGCTTGAGAAAATCAAGAAGAATATTGAATTCCTTCAGTCCAAAGGACTTCCTGTTACTCACCAGATAGTTAATATGGTGGATGTGTTCTCCGGAAACACCAGCTCACTCGTAGCAAGTACTGGGAAGGAGATTCCACATGGTCACTATGCGTCCGAGAATATGAAGAGTACTGTTGTTCCTATCAGGAATGTCATTTTCAGTGCAGTGGTATTTAGCAAAGCAATTAACTGGGCAGTAGAGAGTGGAGAGAATGTCATTATCAGTCTTGGTATCCATGGGGGAGATCACACCATCTATCCTGATTGCCGTCCGGAAAGTCGTGAGGCTTGTGAGAAGGCATTTAGGATTTCCGATTGGAACGCGGATAAGGTAGCTTACGAAGCACCGTTTGTGAATATCGATAAGGCTGAGGTTCTCGCAGAAGGCATTCGTGCAATGAAGGCTCTTGGTTGGAGTGATGAGGATAGGGATGAGTTCCTTCGTAATACTCACACCTGCTATGATCCAGATCCCGAAGGAAGGAGTTGTGGTAAGTGCGGTAGTTGCACGGAAAGGCTTGAAGCATTTGAGAAAAATGGATTAACTGATCCGATTGAGTATCAGAAATAAAAAAGAACCCTTAAGGGTTCTTTTTTTTTTATCCAAGTCTTTTTAATCTGTTGGATGATTCATTTGATTCAAAATCATATATACTTCTAAATCCACTTTCAATAAATCTATCATATGTTCCTGTTGTATCTAAACCATCATATATGGTAGAATATGGATTATAATTAGTTTCATTATTCGGGTGTTCTGTCATTGAATCAAATTCTTGTTTCATAAGTTTGTATTGTAGGGTTTTTTTCACAGCCTCGAACTGAATCATAGACATAACTGAATCATCATGTCCAAATGCAGCTTTCCACACACCTTTATCTTCCATATCAGAGAAGTTAAGTAGTTCACCACAGAAGATTGTATTGTTATTAATGATTCTTCCTTTTTCAAAATCTTCTTTGAATAGAATACAATAGTCATTCTTATTACCACGAGTGATTCTTACACCATATTCAAATTTTGTTCCACTTTCATTGAAGAACTTAACAAGAACACTTTTATCAAATCCCGGAACTGTACCTTTCTCATCAAAATCTTCTATGTGTTTGAGGAAAAGTTCTCCATATGTATTTCTCTCAAACGAAAGAAGTGTATGGTTTGGATCACATTGTATTGCACAGAGCTCCATGAGTGATTTAGCGATATCTTTTCTATCAACGTCATTGCTCCGATAATACCCAACACACTCAAGTTTATCCGATCCCGGTTCGGTTAGTCGACATATATTGAAATTAGTATAGTCTTTCTCCACTCCTTCGGCTAGATCCCCGAGTAATAATATATAATCTTTCCTGAGTTGAGATGCTGGGTCATAATCAGATTTCCAATAATAGTTCTCTGATAAGGATACTCCAGGAAGGTCTTTATTGACAAACTCCTCCACATTTTGTTGACAATTTCTCAATATCCTCTTGTTAATCAATGTCTTAACATCAACATCAAAATCTGTACCAAACTGACTATTGAATGCCTCTTCAGATCCGTAGTTGGCAATCTGTAGTCGTCTCCATGCCTCGTCTCGTTTCTCCCAAGTCTGTGTCTCTGGGTTCCACTCCGGTACCTCATACCAGTCGGTCTTAAACGCCTTGTATTCATTATCTCCTGCCTCCGCTGCTTTGTAGAGTCGATAGAAAAGATTATATCCACCTTGAGTAGAGGTAATCATAAACTTTGCTTTTGCAGCTGTGATGGTTGGGAAAAGGTTGTTATAGAATTTCTCCATAAAGGATGGCTTTAAGTGTGCTGCCTCATCCCATAGGATCTCGTGGAAGGTATAGGAGATTGCTGCTGTTACTGTAGTAGCACTAGCCATAATTCTACACCCATTATCCATTACTATTTCACCTTCGTTCCATTTATATACTCCTGGTTTAAGGAAGTAAGGGATTTCATAGAATATCTTTTTAGTCTTATCGAGGATTTCCACAGCGTGTTTACGTACATCAGCAATAACTAGCGAGTTCTTATCAAAGTTGAATAGAATATACCAAAGAAGATAAATACCAGAGGTAGTTGTCTTTGCTGCCTGACGACAAGCGAGATAGATTGTGAGTCGGTTTTGTGTGAGAAATACCAAGTACTTCTTTTGATAATCACGAAGTTTGATGTGTTGAATTCCTTGCGGTGTCATCAACTTACAATACTTCTCTGCGAAATAAACTATGTCAGTTGCACACTTTTTCCACTCTTCCTTTTCTTCTGGTGTTCTCTCGAATACCAGATCACCTTTAAGAAGTTGTGAGTTGTTCTCATAAAATGGATTTGCAACGAGCTTACGTCCTTGCTCAAGACCCTTCAGAGCGAGCTTGATAGATTCAGTAGACCATATAGTTCGTTTCGCTAATACACCGTCTTTTTCTTCTTTTATTGGATTAAAAATACTCATATTAATATAATTATGGTTTTGAGCGAAAACATTAAATATTAACGGATAATTTGTTAAATATATATGTATTTTAAATAAATTGATATGGCAAAGAGACTCACTCCAGAAGAAAAAGCAGCGCGATTGATTGAAAAGATCCGCCGTGATGAAAGACGATATCAGGCAAGGAAACAGCGTGAAGAAGAACGACAGAAAAAACTTCGTCATAAGGCCTGGGAGAAAAGAGAACGTGAACGTATTAAAAAGAAGAAGGAGAAGTTCGCATTGAACGAACGTAGGCAGAAGAAGAATGTAGCCTACGAATCAGAACTTAAACAGTATATTAATAGTACAACTCTTTATGTTACAGATGCTCCTATGGCAGAGAAGTATAGGTTGTATCGATTCTTCTTCCCTTATAAGATGGCGTCCCCGACCGGCAAACTACATCCACTTTCCGGATTCTCTGAAGAGGTGGCGTTGAGTTTCATTTCTATTCTCCTTAATGCTGGTAAGTACTACTATGGTTATGACTATAGTATGATGTATAGCATTTTTTGCAAAAGGAGAGTTTCTGGAAGAGAGTTTATTCGACTCTATAATCAGGGCGTAAACAGTTACAAAAAGTTCTTCCCCGGCGCTCCTGCGGAACTTCTTTATGCTTTATATAATATATGTAGCCCAGGAAGTCAGGCAAAGGGATGTGGTGAGTACCTTATGTGCCTATTGATCAGCGATGTGGTGAAGGGAAAGGACGGAGATATCTGTACTAAGTCAAATGTCAATATCGAAATGAAGGCATTTGATGGAAGACTCAGTTGTCAAAAGTCATCTGATGTTCAGGCTATGGACGAAGAGGTTGAAAAGCGACTTTCTCCATTCTGTCATGGTCGTACCATGCTCGATCAAGGAATGATTGAACTATATAGAATAATCAAATCAAATTGGGGATGGAGTGATAAACTTAATACCGGATGGACGGATCGCGATATTATCAAATTTTTCGCAAGGTGTAAGATAGAAACGTATTCTAAGTATCTCACTCTACCGGAGAAAAACCTTTTTATTCAGAATATGACGGAGAACTGGGATGCATTCTTCTTTAATGGGGAGTTCACAAAAGAATCGGTCAACCGAATTAATGGATGTCATGACGCTTATGTGTATCCACTTCTTGAAGGATTCACTCATCTCAAGGTGGATTCCGCTCAACCTTCTTCTATTAAGAACGCTAAGGATTTTGACGTTCATTTTAATATATTTAATAGGGATGATTTCGCAACCCCTGGACTTATATTAAGAATGATTGAATCGGGACAGATTAAGTTCTATGGACTCATAAAGAACAACGGAAGGGATAAAGCAGTACATGTAGGGATATAGTTATATTGCGATATTTATAAAATGAACGAATTTCAGAAGCAATCAGATTTTGAAAAATGGTGTTGGCAATTTCATGATAAGATTTATAAAGTCATAGCTTCAGACACCAATCATATATCTTTCGATGTAAATAAAGATATAAAAAGAATACCATATAATACTGTAGAAAATAAAAGATTACAAGATTCTGGTATAGATTTGTATTTGAATTTTGACGAAGAAATACCAATACAAGAAAAATCAAAACGCGGAATTAAAAATCATTGTGTTGTGGAAATGTATCATTTTAGTAAAAATGGAACATATGACAAATTTGGAAGTTGGCCGAAAGAAGTGGCTTCTTGTGAATTTATCTCATATTTGATGGAGGGATTTAATCAGGAACTTCGTTGTCAGGAACAACTTGCTTATTGGATTAAAATTGATGATAATATTAAAAATTTAATAAGAAAAATACATGAAGAATGGAAAGAAAGAGGAACTCATATAGTTAATGATTTGATTAAAAACGGAAAAAAATACCAGGAAGAATATATTAATATTAAATTGGATAATGAAGATGTCGAATTTAAAATATTCGCTATAAAAAATTCCGAAACAAATGGTAGTGGGTATAGTACATGTATATGTATTCCGTGGGATTTTCTTATTGAAAAATATAGAATCCCTATGATTAAACTATATAATGGACCAGGTTGGAATAATAATTTTAAAATAATATCACATTATAATCAATAAAAAAAAAGGAACCTGTTAGGGTTCCTTTTATTTTAATTACTTAATGTCATCACCATCCAACTATCTCGAGTTCCGTCTTTAACTCCATTAATCTTAACACTTGAACTCTTATAAGTTGCATATATCTTATATGAATTACCAAACTTATTTATGTAAGAATCTATATCATATACATTACATTCACCTCTCTTGTCCCATGTTAGGATATAGTTTGCAGATGCTGGATTATTCACACCAAATTTAACATCACCAGTAATTGCTTCATGAAGAAGCGCTCTATATACATCAGGGAATTTCTTAATTTCTTCGATCAATGCAGCGAGTTCGCGTTTTGCTTGTTCGATACCCCAGATGATCTTTTCGCTTTCATCATCGGGTTCAACATCAGGATTCTCTCTTAAACCAAGTTTCTTAAGAATTGCAGCAGTAGTTCCTTTGATTCTACCTCTGGTCTCCTTACCTTCGAGTTTCTTAAAGATATCATCTGCGAAATCCTTCAATGCTTTATTATTACTTTCTCTGATAGCAACTCGGATTGTAGCAATAGTTTCATTGATTGCACCACTCATTAATCTTGCACCACTTTCCTCCTTGACACTTATCTTAACTCCTTTCTTACTTGATACTATAATATCTGTCTTCGGAGTAGTGTTTGGTTTCTTTGTATACATACCCAATTCATACCACTCATCTGTGGTTGTAGGGACATTATCAAGTTTTGTGAGAGTTTCATCATCATCCATAATCTTTGCATCAGCAAGACTCTTATAGATATTTTTCGCTACTATATCAGGGTCAAGTCCTCGTTTTAATACTTCTTTCTCATAATCACCTAAGGATTCGCCTTTAGAATTCCAGGCCTCGCATATCACGTTTTCAAATATTTCTCCCCAGCTATTATCAGCCTCAAGAATCATATTGAGTTCTTCAATACCAGATTCATTTATAAAATTAGATAACTTTTTCATAATCAATTAATTAGTTTTATCTCTTAACGAACTCACACAACTCTTAATATAAGAACCTGCTTGACTGAGTCCAGAGAATGTGCGATAACGGTTTGATGTTTGGAAAATATTTCCTTTCTTACCATCGGGATCAAATACAACGAGGAAGAGCTTACTTGCGGTTCTTCCGGTTGGGGGATTGGCATAAGTAACTTTCACCGTCACATATCTACCAAAGTCAGCAACTTCACATCCATAACCATATCCTACATTCGTAAGATAGTTCTGGAGTTGTTTACCGAATGTCCAGTTAGCATAGAGTTTAGGGTCTTGATAGTTAAGATATTGACTATATGCTCCTTTGTCATAATTAGGTCCAGTAGCCACAGATACGTTACGTGTATCTACACCACCACCAGTCCCCATGACATCATCAAGACCAGCTTCATTAACAGCACTCTTATCAAGAACAAGAATACCATCAAACTCTTCTATATTTGTGTTTTTTAGATCAACCATGCTTCTTTGCAAACTTTCATTGATACTGTGTTAAAGAGATTAATGCAAGCATCTACATCCCAATCACCTTCTTTATCTTTCTTATTAAGATGATCAATGAACCATTCATTATCTTCTTCGAGAGCATCGGTAACTTCATCAGTGAGGGTGTCCATGTCTATAGTTTCTGTAGAACCACTATGGAGATCTGAGATGATAGCTGCAATTTTATCAACAACCTCAACACATACAGTCCAATGTTTTGAATCGAGGTCTTCTGCATCTCCAGCAGACATATACTCAGCCATCAACTTCTTAATATTATCAGCTTTATTCCAATCATCTATCTTATCAAGACAATCAAGCACTTTGTCTAATTTGACTTTCTTTGCCTCATCAAGACGAATACTTTCGTTGATATATTCATTAATTGCTTTCATATTATATATTATATTAAAGTTTTTTTACATACAAATCCAGATACTTTATTAAACATTTCAAACATCTTCTCTTCATCCCACCCATACTCATATCCTTGGTAACTCTTAATTAGGATATCGGATTTCGAAGATAAAAATTTCCTTAAATCATCTTTTTTATAATCAGGATCATCTTCAATCCACTCATCAATATATTCACAAAGAGCCTTAATCAAGTTACCAGTTGATTGTGCTTCGTCCTCATTCCTAAACCCAAATAACTTCTTTATATTAACATCCTTATCAGCAAACTTATATATATTTGTTAATTCTCGTTTAAGATTCGACCAGAATGTTAAAATTGATTCATTTATGTATTCACTAATTGTTTTCATATCTATTATTTCTTTTTTCCAATATGCCACTCACCACACACGGGGCACGTGTATGCAGAATAACCAGTCATCTTATATTTTTTTATCCAGTTCTCCGCATCTTGTTCAGTTTCAAAAGGTTTCTTTGGTTTCCAAATTCCATTCTTTTTGCTGTAATGTTCACGTTTAACTATGTGTTTATTACAATCCGATCTAGGTTTGGGTTGGATATTCATTAAACAAATAATAACTCTTTTTATATATTAATTCATGAATAATCTTACTTTGGTATGTGACATGAACTATGTCTTGATGTCAAGATTTAGTGTCGTCGGTGGATTCGAAAAAGGAGCACCAGAAGTTGCTCTACAAAGAGCCCAACAAAATCTTACAGATATGTTGGCTAGATCTATTAATATTATGCTTAATCGCTTTCCGGTAGTAGATAATGTAGTATTGGTTGGGGATGGTGGTAGCTGGAGAAAGCAACTCCCAATTCCGTCTCAACTTAAAGGTACAACCTATAAGGGCAATCGTGAACAGCAAGTGGATATTGATTGGAACTATGTGTTTAACGCACTTAACGACCTGATGACTAACGCTCGTGGAGTGGGTGTAACAGTCTCTCAGACACTCAGCGCCGAGGGTGATGACTGGGTGTGGTATTGGAGTAGAAGACTCAATGCACAAGGAACTAATGTTCTTATATGGAGTATCGACCGAGACCTTCAGCAGCTCGTTCAGAAACTCCCTGATGGAACATTCACTGCTTGGTATAGTGATCGGAGCGGACTTTGTCTTCATGAATGCTACCGGGATGGAGATGACGTAGATCCTATGGATTTCTTTATGTCTCCCATCCAGATAGATACGGAGATTATTGATAGTCTCAAGATTGGCGCTGCTGGAAAAGTGACTTATGTAAACCCAGACGAAGTAGTTATAGAGAAAGTGCTTTGTGGAGACAGTGGAGATAACATTAAGGCTGTTGTGAGATTCGATAAAGGCGGAAGAACTTATCGTTTTTCTGAAGGAGACTTAAAGAAATATCAAGAACATGATCTCCCGATGACTACAGTAGCTGATCTTAAAGAATGCCGCGAAGACATAGCGGATTGGATTGTGAGTAATAAGAAATTTGCTCCATACAAGTTTAAGAAAAAGGATATTCTCGAGATGCTCAACTATAACATCAAACTTGTATGGTTAAACGAAGAGACTATTCCCGGTCCGGTCATTCAATCAATGAATGAAGTGGAGTATAAGAAGGTTGATGTAGGAGTGTTGAGAAGTAATTATAAACTCCTTGCAAAGACCCGTGAAGATACTGATATTGAAAGCATATTTGAAGAAATTTCGTAATGAGCATATTTGATAAAAATGTAATTGAGAAGAAGGTCGAACTCGACGATAATAATCGAACAGATCTTCTTCTTGATTATGCATTTAATCAATATTGTGACTGGTTGTTGTTGAATCACGAATCTTCCAGGAATGTATATATGCCAGTATCTAACGAAACAATAAAGTCTTACTTTAAAACAAACTTTCAATGTTTCTTCTATGCAATGAAATGCGCATGTCCGATGTGGTGGTGGCCTGACTGGTTGGCTCCTTACGAAATCCTATATCTCAAGAGTATCAGTTTTGAAGAAAAAGGCAACTGTATAGATATAATTATAACATATAAAGTAGAAACAAGCGAGTCTCCTAAAACAAAAATATTTATTTACAATAAAGAATGGCTCAATATTTGTTAATATAAATTATGAGCATATTTAACGATAACATAACGAACGACCTCTCTCGAACAGAGAAGATCCGTTGTTGGTTTAGAGATCGTATTCTCGAACAGTTCGCCGATTACAGTCTTCAGTATAGGGATACATCCGAACACTGGAAGATCTTTACTGATAACTATCACATAACCGATCTTATTCATAAAGACCTGGTTAACCTGTGGGTAAATGAATATCATAACGAATTGGTTGAGATGGGAGTTTTCAGTACGAGAACTGATGTAAGGAAAAAGATAGGAGGTAATAAATTCCGTGTAATTATTAAGTTCGCTACCGACGAAAAAATGTTAGTGGATGATGACGACCCGGAAGTAGAAGTTAAAGACCTAAAAATAGATATATTTGGAGAAGGTATTTATGAGCATATTCGATAAAAAAGCAGTTGAGAGTGCTTGTTCAGAAACACAACTATGTCGCGACTATCCAGAATATTTTATAATGAAATACTTGCTTGCTGCTGACAAGGAAGTGATTGGTAATTTCAAGGAACAATGCGATCGATATGGTCATATAGATGAGAAAGTAATGAAACAATACTTTAAATATTTTCACATTTCTTGTTAAATATAATCATGAGCATATTTGATAAAGATATTCATCTCCCGATTGAGCACATCTATGATGCATGTAAGGATATAGCTGGTCATGTCATTCCCATGAACATGATGCATTATAATGGACAATGTGAGACAATGCAGCGTGATATAATGTTCGAGCTGAAGAATCACGGCCTGTTAACAAGCAGATTTAAAACTGTGGTAGGGAATCCTGTTGGCAAAATCAATAAGGTAACTGTAAAATATGGTGAATATATCAGGGGAATTCCCACATATATCGTAGAGTTCTTTTATGTAAAAGAAATAATTGATGTTGAACGGCTTGGTGGAAGCGCACCACTCCAATATGATTACCCGTTTGCTCAATTTACTGTTGGTATAAATGGAATAATTGATGAGTCTGTTTTGTGATAATATAAAAAGTGAGATTCCAGGACAAAAGTGGATGCGTGATAATATCAATTACGTAGCTTCTTGTCATTTGAACGATCTCAAACAAATAGTAATGAGACGAATTTCATATCCCGACGATAGGGAACAAATGAAGACAATAAGAAGTAGAATTATAAGTTGTTGGATTGGTAGTCCACAGCTCATAGAATTTAATATTTCTGGCACGGACACTCATGTAATTCATTCAAGTATAAGTGGTTACAGATATGAGGTAATAGTAAATGTGAGATTCGAAGGAGAAACAGACATGGAGCACTATGTTGAATATATTAGAGTTCCCATCATTAAAGAAACAGTATGAGTGTATTCAGTGATAATATAACCAACGAAAACATCCCTTTACAGGAATTTTATAATTTTTGGAAAACTATAGTAAAGGAAGAATTTAACGATCTCTATAAAAAATTTGATGGAGATCTTTCCAAAGTATCCTCAGTATACAACGGTGCACTGGATAAGAATCGACAAAATTTCACCGAACACGGAATGTATCACCCCTGGTTGCTCTGTACTCCAATAGTAGACATAAATCCATCTGGATCAAAAGTTTTAGTAACTATATTATATTCAGAAGACCCTTCTATATATATACACAATGATCGAAAAATATTCTTACAGATAATAATTCCAATATCGCAACTTAAAGACATTATATAATATGGGAATATTCACTAACAATATTACTCCTTCAATTCCAGTAGACACTAATTGGAATAATTTATGCTGGGATATCTTTAGCAGATGTCTATGGAAGACTCAATATGGACAAACATGGTGGAATTATTCGACTAAACAACGTATAGATGTCATGGATGCAGAAGGATTTACTTGGGATAAAAACGCTTTTAAAAGAAAACTCCAAAATATGAAGCGTCTTCCAAAACACTATCAAAAGGCGCTTGAGGAGACAATGAATATCATATATAGTAAGTATGGAATATGGACAAAAGGGAAGGTACAGATGGGGAAGAATGGGAGAATTAAAACTATACATTTTGTAAAGTTTTGTTAAATATAAATATGAGCCTATTTAGTACAGATATAGTTACATCAGAGATTCACGTTCCACTTCGAGTTCAGTTCGCTACGGAGCTCTCTGAAATGATAAAAAAGAATCGTTTCAGACTCCTCGATGCCTGGAAGACACATGGGGTTGATTCTGTGTTGAACTGCATACATATGTATGTATGTCAGTTAAAGGCAAGACCAAAATACGAATCTATGACCATTACTGGAAAAGATCCTTGGATGTGGATGATCAGCACTCGGCCTACTGGTGTTGAGAGAACTTATTGTACTTACATTAAAGGTAACATATATATTGTAATTCGTACTGGTGATGCTTATGCGGGTCGGGCTAGAAATATAAATGAATATGGTAATATAACAATCGTTCTTGATAAGAACTTAAGAGAGACTACATTTCGTTTGACTGAATATAACGCTCTTTAGTAATGGGAGTATTTGATAAAGATTTGATACAGAAAGACTTATCTGTAGAAGATATATTGAGAGAGAAAATTGTTTCAATTGCGAGTAATATTACTTATCGTATCAATGAAGCAAGTGCCCATGGTGTTTTTGAATTTTCTAGAATAACAGAACCTGGTTCATATGGGCGTTATGACACAGACATAGTATGGAAAGATCGTTATGCTGCTTTTTCTGATTACTTGACGGTTGCTGTTGGAAAATTGCAAGAAGAATTAAATCAACACCCAATAATCAATAACAAGAAATCTGTATTGATTGATAGAATGAATGTGTTTGGGGATATATATGGATATGACCGATGGAATAAAGACTCATGTGTTTTATATAAAGTAAATATTGAATATACTTTGCGTTCTGGGATGATTCCATTTGTTCGTAGTGAAAGATTTATGACTACAATATCTTTTGATGTGACATTAGATCTCCCTCGCTCTCCTCAAGACCCTTGGAATTTATCTCCTGCTATTTGGTAAAAACCTTTCAATGTAAGATGAGTGTATTTAGTTCAGACATAATAGAAAAGGAGTTGGACTATGATCCCGATCCGGACAAAAACATGCGCTTTCAAATAGAGAGGAAATTTAATCGACTGCTTGATAATTATACTCCTGCTCGGTCGAATGATGTACTGGCTTTTTTGAAATACGGAATGTCTGATTTCATGGAGTATTTACAAATGAATACTTGGAGAAACACCGGAGATGTTATCTTACCTCCTGAATGGAAGGGGGATTTTTTATATATTGATGGTTATAGAGTAGAAATAATAAAATTAACCAGTGGTTGGGCCGGGGTACAAGTATCATGGAGATATACAAATAGATTAGAGTATCAATGTATTGACCTGTGTATTGATATAGCTGGATTTATGGAAAAGTATAAAAATTAGCGCATATAATAAATATTTTTATACATGGAAAAGACATCACTTAAAAGAAGAGAATCCTCTTATATGAAAGAGTTGAAAAAGAAATGGGAAGAGAATCCTATAGTAGAGAAACTCGAGAATGATCCCATTCCTGGAATCACTACAATAGAACATATCAAGGAACTCCAGCAACTCTTGGTACAGACATGTATAGACTATATAAATAAAAATGGTCTTACTGATTTGTGGGGGGTGTCGTTCTCTGCGGATAGTCTTGATGAATCTGCGAAATGGGGATCGTGGCAACCCTGTACAGATAGTTATATCAAGATCGAAGGAGTAGGACATGAAAACCATCGCAGAAAGGATGGTTCTATATTTAGAATACCTTATCGTTATGAAATAGGAGAATATATGTAAGATGAGTGTATTTAGTGATAACATAATCAATGAGTTGCCATTAGTAACTAAAATCCGAGAGGCTATTAATGAAACTTTAGACAGCACTGTGGATCTCGTAAATAATCACTTTGGTAACACTAAAGTAAACATAGTGGGGTGTGGTAACTATGCTACTCTTTTGCCTCCGGATACTTCAATGGCATTTGTAAGGGAATCTAATGACGCTCTGAAAGAGTTATGTAAGAGTGAATTCGGACATCAATGCGGATTGCTCATAACTAAACCAATTTCATTAGAGACTTTAGAGTCCACCCAATCTAATGTCCCAGACTCTTGGACGAAGTATAGAGTGAAGGTTGTCGTTGATTGTTTTGTTGATGAATCTACTGTACTTGATACAGGTGCATATACTTTATATTCAAATGTTGAAATGGTATATGAAAAAATAATATATAACGAACCGCACTGGTCATGAGTATATTTAATGATAATATAACCAATAGTCATCCACTCGAAGCATATCAAAATCTACCTTGGGAAGAATTTCCAGTGGAATGTATGCGCTCATTGTATAAATTTGTATCTGGAGGAAAACAACCGTCAGACTATGTGGAATATGATGGAGTACCCGAAGAATTAAAACAAGAAGGTATTCATAATCTCAAAGAAACAGAACGTATTTATAACAAATATATACTTCCGAATTTGCCTAATCCAAAACAGATTGGATATAAATTGTTTACCAGGAGAATGCAACAAAGTTATGATTCAAACGGAAATGAGAAATATAATAGACCGCAAGGATCGCTTCCTATTTGGTTGGCTTCTTTTATAGATTATGCAATAATAAACACATGAGTATATTTAATAAGAATCAAATTCAAACCCCACCAAATCCACAAAAGTATTTTGAGATTTTGTGCGAAGAAGAGTTTGGATTTAATCTTACAACAGGTAGCATATATAACCCGAGATTTAACAGCACGGCACTGGCTCGCATTATGAGAAAACTCAGGGCAGCGTATCCAGGTAGATTTTTAATGTGTTATAAAGTTGGGTTTGGACAAATGGAAATTCGACCAGGAGATATGTTTGACCTTCCGGATGATTACTGGAGTAATCCGGATTATGATTGGATGCTTTAATATGAGTGTATTTGATAAAGACATAATAAAGAATGAATCCGATATTGAGCGCGAAATACGAAATGAATGGATAAGGACTTTTATGTCAAAGGTGACAGGAGCAGCCCACATGATAAACGAGAAAGGAAAGCGCGCACCGTCTCATTATATAGTTGCTAGTGAACAGATGGCAAAAACTTTAAAAAATCTTTGGTAAACATTAAACAAATTACATTTTTCATTATATTATTTAGAAGTTAGAGATGCCAATCTCTAATGATTAACCAAATAAACGTTCAAAATTAATTATGGCAGATTACATTGATGAAGTAATGGGATTCGATCCCTCAAATCTAGACGCGTTCAATGAGCCGGAAGGCCGTTCTTATGACGCAAATGTTTACAAGACCAACCCTAAGGATACCAAGTCTGAAGATGGTAATTATCGTTCTAAAGTTAGGGTGATCTACAATCCTTCAAATCCTAAAGACAGTATCGTTCATCAAGCAACTTATTTCTTAAAAAGTGCCGATGGTGGACTCCTTGTGAAGAGCCGTCTTGGTAATGGCCCCGCTGATCCTGAGTTCAAGAACTGCCCTCTTTTCAAGGCATGGAAAAAGCTATGGTTCAGTGGTGTTGAATCTGAGAAGGAACGCGCAAAGGCTCTCTTCGACAAGACCGAGTCCGACTACGTTCTCGTTCAGATTCTCGAGGATGAAAACAAGCCTGACCTTGTAGGTAAATTCATGGCAATGAAGCTTCCTAAGGCAGTCCGTGTAAAGCTTGAGGCAAAGATGAAGCCTTCAAAGGAATCCAAGAAGACCCCTTATCCTGCAATGGACTATGTGATTGGTCTTGAGCTTAATATGGATGTTGCTCCTGGTCCTGATGATCCTGCAAAGCCTGAGAGGAAGCAGCGTGAGATCTCTTATGACCTCTGTGAGTTTGGTGATTACGCTCCTATTATCAAGATTGATGGTACTCCTCTCTTTGATGAAGATCAGCTTGAGTTGATTGACTCTTATGTCACTGCTATCAAAGACAGCACTGGTGCAAAGACCGAAGCAAAGCGCAAGGCAGCACTTGCACAGCTTGATGAACTTCGTCCTCAGCTCCGTCCTCTTTACGAGATTGCTTTCAATTATGTAAAGGAGAATGCCTTTGATATCCGTGAGGATCAGGGATGGAAGGAATGGGATGAGCAGACTGCAACAAAGGTACAACACTGGATTGACATCGTTCTCGATGGTAAGGATCCTCAGACAATTACCTATGAGGATTGGAAGAATAGTAAGGATGGAGTCAATGGAGCTCCCGCTCCAGCAGTCACCGAAGCACCTGCTGAGGCACCTGCAAATGAATTTGCACCTTCCTTTGGTACAAATGCAGACGATCTTCCTTTCTAAAAATTCGATTTAAAGCGCTTGAAAAGAAGAGATGATAAAATGGTCATCTCTTCTTTTTTCTTTTGTTATACGCGAAATATACTATCAAAAATTAAAGATTGGTTGTGGGTTTGGTAATTAATATCATGAGCATATTTGGTAATCATATAGCCGAATCTGATGAGATCCTCCGTAAGTGGTATATAATTCCCAAAGAGACTGATGTGTTGGGTCCGTGGGATTGGGATTGGGACTCTGGTAGAAGTATTGGTTGGATGTATCCGGATAGAATGCGAGCTCCTGAAGATATACAGAGTGACGGTAGTTACTGTACTGCAATTGCTGCTTATGATGATTGGAGACCGAGTAGACCTTATCGGATGGCAGAGCAGTATCATATTGATCGTCTGTCTGAGATCCGTATAGATAAGAAACACTACTTCAGGCAGCTGCAGAAAGCATATGAGAAAGGAGAAATTAAAGCCCACATATATAATGGGCAACGATACTATAGGTGGAAGGATGTTTGTTCCTTTCATACTTTCTATGAGATCGAATTGATTATAAAATATTGTAAAAAACACAGGTACCACTGGGATGGTCCGCTTGAGTCATGAGTGTATTTGACAGAGCTACTCCTGAAGGACTTAATGATGCATATCTTGAAGAACATGCAGATATGAAAAAATACTTGTTCTTTAAGTCCGAAGATTATGCATATAATGATGTATGGTTTATAAGATATGCAGGTATAGATTATGTAGATAAGAGAAACACAGATTTCTGGGACATATATCAAGGGGCTATTACATTGATTGAAATAGATCTTCGGGATACTCATAAAAAAGGAGCAGCAAATATTAAAGTCAGAAAACATATTGATTTAATACATATTAGAGCTCTTGAAAAAATATTTTTTGAGAATATTGAGAATGGAAAATATATCACATATAAAGGAAGAAAATATTATGAAAAACAAAACCATTTTTGGTTGATTAGGCCATTTGCAAAATATATAAGTGGTATATATCCTCTTTACAAGTATAAACTTTATAGTTAACCATGAGTGTATTTAATGACTACATAGAAAGTGCGGACGATATCCTCCTCCAAACATACGATTTTCATCATGAGGAAGAGGGAGATTATCTCACACCCATACAGAATACATGGGATTACTTTGGAGACACTTACTACGACATAAATGAGGCGTGGTATAGATTTATTTGGGGTAGAAAAAGATCTATTAATTACACTTGGAGAATTAACATTACCAGTATATCTAAATCAGCGTGGTTGAATGCTCTTAAAAAGGAGCTTCGAGTCAATCGTATTAAAACACATGAGTTTCGAGGCAGGACATTTTATAATGCTGCTGATTTAGTTCGGTTTTGTAAAAACTATGAACTAATGATTGTATGGAGATATTGTAGATATCATAAAGTTCACTGGGATGGACAACATATAGTATTAACAAACGAAGATAATACAGAATCATATGAGTATATTCAGTGGAACGAACATTGAAGAAACAAATGACACCATAATTGAGAAATATTATATTCTCGAATGGGATTTCATGCGCGGAAAGAAGATTCGGAAAGGGCTCTTTCCTAGGCGGCGCGATGATGGTATGTACTATCTCGATCCTGATAGAAAGGAAATATATTATAATCCTGGTTGGGTGTTTTATTTTTATCTATCAATCGCCATAGAATACGCACGTAAAAATGCAAAAGGATTTCGTGGGGAATTTAAAATTAGTGCCCTGGATGAATCGAATCTTCGTTGTAGATTTAGAAATATGACAAAAGACTGTGGTGTGTTGGAATATAAGGGTTCTGATTATGTACTCACAGATCCTTATAACAATGCGGTCAGTAGTCTTAAAAGTCAAATCGTTGATATGATGTATAATTATATCACTAAAGAAACCAATAAATCAAGGTATTTTAAACATATCAAATGAGCATATTCAATCAAAATACTATTGAAGAGTCTGGTGATTGGGCAGTGGAGCAACTCTATGACATGAGTACTTATCCATGTGTGGTATGTGGGGGACCGTCTTGTATAACAAGAAAAGATGACGGTCATCCGTTTTACACTGTATATGAGTTGTGGAACCAGTATAGGTATGCGTGTAGTCGAATAGATAGATTGGAATCCCTAATAACCAATGTATCCAATGGAGAGTATAGGAAGCACAATAGAGGAAAATTCATTCAGTTTATTCGTGTGAGTTGTCCCGATGATAAAAAGGTTTTATATAAACACAACTATTACTACAATTGGGATTGGTTCAAAGCAGAGTTTACATATGATATATATAATCATTATTTCGATATATGAGTATATTCGCATCAATAGAAAAACATGACTATGAGTTCGAAGCAAGAATCATAAAAGATAAATTTGGAGCGATCGGAGGAGAGGATTATTTAAATGGAGAATGGTCTATTATGGAACTCAAACCACGCCCGGGTAATAATGACTATAATGGATGTAAAATATTTAACATGTGTAGTGTGATTGAATATTTTCGGGCAAAATGTCCATATGCTGGAGAACACAATAATGACATGTTAATAAATTTTATAAAACATGAATTCGAGCGATATAACATACGTACGATCGACTATCCTTGGTTTGTGGAGAGTAAGCTTGTTAAAATAGTTACTCTTTATATTATCCCACAACCAATGTGGAAAACTATGCATATAGATTTTCTCTGTCTTGTACACCCATCTAGTGATAATATTATTTGCAAAATATGAGTATATTTAATCCAGACGTTGTAAAAGAATCAAATTCCTGGGTAGAAAACGAACTTTATACACGGAGTGCTCAGTTATGTCCACGTACTCTTGTCCCAGCATGGATTGAGAGAAAAACAGATAAAAAGACATATCATACACTATATAGTTTATACCAAGAATATATTGATATGTGTGAGTATAGGTTTGCTCGAGAGAAGTTTATTGAGATTGTAAAAAAGGAATGCCCAGATACTGTTATATATAAAGGAGTAACATATTACAACTGGTGGTGGTTCTATGATAATTTTGTGGATATTGATAAAGATTTGTAATGTTTTTAATAAATATATTTAAACAGTTACAACATGAGTTTGTTCGCGGATCATATTACTAACCAGGACGATATCATTCTCCAGTGCTTCCATTTCCAGAATTCCGAATATAAAGACACAATGGTGCTGGTAGAAAAACAACTCGAGGGTCAAACCGAATTTGATTGGTATTGGAATAGAAAAGTATTTGTTCCACTAGATATTGTGTGGAAGTATTACATTCATGAAGGTTCGCATGATATTGTAAAATTATATGGAGTACGTGATAGACCTACTAAAAGTGACTTTGTAGAGTTTGCCCAGACATTCTCTCATCCTGAGATTAGGAAATTGATTTTCAAAGGGGACGTTTATATTGACAGAAGCATACTCCATCCCATATATGAGGCATTTAATGAATATTGGTTTTTCAAAAACTACAAGAACATAAAAAAATTTAACATATGAGTGTATTTGACAATCATCTCGACCGTAAGGTCATTGACAAGGATAACGACAGGATGATCCTCGAACATTACAAAATTTCTAATAGTGGAGCGACCCTTATTCCCAAGAAAGGTACATTTGTGCTCACCAAAGCACAGAAGAACATTCTTCGTCGTCAACCAAAGCTTTCGCCGATACCCGAAGGGACATTCAAGGAAGAACATAGTGTGTTTCGTTCAATGTACGGGGGGCTTAACGAAAATGAGTCTAGTCAGGTCTACCCGATGTTCGAAGAAATTCTTCGTGGAATGAATCTCCCTTGTCTAATTTACAATAGCAAGCGTTATTACCAGGTCAATCGTGAGATCAAGCGTCAGATTGCACATCAGATTCAAAACAGAACAAAATAATTAAATATGAACGAAGATTTTAAAAAATTTGCAAGGTCTCAGGGAGTTAGTTCACTCACTCTCGATAGGTATACATCTTTAACCAATCCGTCAATCATCGAAGAGAGAAAACTAAATGTAGCAGCTACAGATATTTTCTCGCGTCTTATGATGGATAGAATTATCTTCCTAGGTTCGGCTATTGATGATGAGGTATCCAATATAGTTCAGGCTCAGTTGCTTTATCTAGCATCTGCAGATCCGGACAAGGATATCACTATTTATCTCAATACTCCTGGTGGATCGGTGACTGCTGGTCTCGCTATCTATGACACTATGCAGATGGTTGGACCCGATGTGTCCACAGTATGTACTGGTTGGGCTGCAAGTATGGGGGCTGTGCTCCTTTGTGCAGGTACTTCTGGAAAGAGATTTGCTCTCCCTCATTCTCGTACAATGATTCATCAGCCAATGGGTGGTGCTTATGGACAAGCGAGTGATATTCTTATCACTGCACAGGAGGTTGAGAAGTTCAGGAAAGAACTTTATACAATCATCGCAGATCATACAGGGCAGTCATATAAGAAAGTATTTAAGGATGCTGACCGCGACTACTGGATGTCTGCAGATGAGGCTCTTAAGTATGGTATGGTTGATTCAATTTTATCTCGAAAGTAATGTTCACAAAAGAAGAGAGAAGTAGTTTTCCATACTGGTTTGCTCACTGGTGTGCCTTTCAGATGACCGCACTTAACCATAAGATGTGGAAACCAAGGTATCTGTTTCACGACTGGGAGAAACCCTGGTTAAGAATATTCTACCCTTATCCAAAGGTGCAGAAGTGGCACCGGCATCACCACAACCATCATCTCGAATGGTTAGACGATCATCTTTGGAATTGTCAATTTAGGGATGGAGATATAAGAAAGGTTCTTGATATGTTTGATTGGGAAGGAATGGTGATTGATTGGGAATGTTCGCGCTTTACAAAAATTGCATCTCCGATGAATGCTCGAGAAAAAGTACATGATGTTTGGACCATTAAGGGATTAGGTAAGTTCCCAAGTATCCTCGGATGGCAGGAGATTGTGAGAGAGAGGATAGATGAAGTGCTGGATAAATACGAGTTTTAAAAAGAAAAGAAGGTCATTAGACCTTCTTTTTTAGTTTCAACCAAATTATTACATCGGATTCATATGAATTGAATTTGACTATCACCATCCTTGGCATCCCTTTCATATCACCCAATCCATCTAAAACAGTAACTTTCACTTTAGTGATTGGCTGATAGATTCTGTGCCAACTAGTCTCCATTGCAGAATTTCGAGAGGAGTTAATAAATGATGTGAGTTTACTTTTTATTTCAGCACTATCCTTACAACACATCACAACCCAAGTGAAGTACCAGAATGCCTTATTAAACCAGTATCTCGCATTACCCCATTTCTTATCATCGGGATCTGCATAGAATGATTCGAATGGTTTGAGAAATTGTTTCCAAGGAGATTTCTTTGTAAGATCAGGAATTTTCTTAAATGAACCATCTTTATATTCTTTAAAGTTGCTACTCATTATAACTTCAAGAAATGGCTCTTTATCAACATCTTCGCATTCCCATCCTTCTACTTCGAGGTAATCCCCGAAAACAAGATCTTTATGGATGTTATCATCAAACAAACTTTCTATCAAGTTTTTCATACCTTTTTATTTTCTTTTATATGTTAATGTAATGTGAAAGAAATTAACCATTAATTTATCTGTATGTTGTAAATCACGCTCCTTGCGGATGTTTTCTGTATCCATTACATAAGTATCTGCTCCTATACTGAGGTAAGCATCATGAAGAAGAGTAGATGAATAGTACTTACGAGTATTATCACGCAACCATCTACCAAAGTTATAAAGAGACATTTTTAATAACTCATCCGTCAAAGGTATATCACAAACAACCTTATCCAACGCATCTGCTATAGATTTTGAGTCTTTAGTTACCTTTGTACCAGTATCCTTTGAGAGTAATGTAGGTTTATACATATCTCCTATTTTAAACTTTGTAGGGATCATGCCTGGTCCACGATGGCTTGGTCTTTCAATAGATTCTCTTATATCAACATCCTCTAATTTGAATAAATCTCCAAAAGTCAAGTCATTGGTTATGTTATCACCAAAAAGAGACTCTGCAAGAGATTTAATTTTCTTCTTTCTCTTTTTCTTATCCTTCTCTACCTCAGACTTCGCTGTTTTTTCTATTCCACCTATAGGTTCAGAAAGAGTATCAGGACCAGTCTCTCCAGGATTACCCATACCCATAGTATTAGCAGGTGCGACACATGCCTCGCCACATTCAAGATATGTTTTTAATTGTTTCATTTCTTTTCAAATACAAAATTTGCTGATTGACTCCAACCTCTTGTCTGATGTTTCCCTATCATTATAGTGATGTTTTTTGATATTTTATCATATCGTGCATTAATATAAAGAGAACGATTACCTAATTGATACACAAATAATTTCCTACTCAAATACATACATATTTTAGAAAGTATCTCATTAACTTCTTTGTCATCATAATAGAATCTGAAAAATCCTGGGTCAATTTTTGTCGATAAATCAAATTCATTTATAAGATAAAGAAGAGTGTTGACAATAAATAATCGATTTCTAGTTTGTGTGTCGTTGTTTGCCGCAAATTGAGTTTTACAATCCGATTTACTGATAACAACAGGGATTCTTCCAAAGTCCTTTTTGAGTATGCTCACCCTCAGGTTGTCGAATGCATAATATCCACCATTTGATCCGCTAAAATAGACATGATCAAATTTATAAAAGTCCTTGAATTTCAAGTCCTTTGATATAATATCATCATCAAACAAACTTTCTTTCAAACTCTTCATACTAATCTAATAATATTCCATCAATTATATTTTTTACCCACTCTTCATTAGAGATAATTGAGTATGAACTATTCGGTTCATAAAAAGCGGCTACCTGTCCTTTCCACGTTGGTTTTTTATCTATTGTTTCATATCTCGAGTTCTCCCAACAATAAGATTTTCCGCCACGATAATCTATTAATGTAGCCACAAAAGTTCTTGGATTTCCGTCAAATAAAAGTCTATATATGAAATTATATTTACATGGATAATTTATTTCTCCCAAACCTTTCAAATTATCTCTTCTAATCATTATAATATTTTCTGTCAAATCCACTGGATTCTTTCTTAATTGATCAGCATTACAAACAGTACCACTTTCGAAGAGTTGATCAAAGAGAGAGTTTCTCTCCTGAGGATCTAACTTCTCAAGAGCATAACTACTAAAGTCATCCATATACTTTTCTATAGATAACTTATTGGTTACCAAATTATTATCAAATAAACTTTCTATTAAACTCTTCATCGATTACTCAATTCTTTTAATCTCTTTTTAAGAGCATCTTTCATCTTCTTATCAGTTATAAGAATGCATTCTTCATATCCCATATTTCCGAGTCTTTCAAGTGCTTCCTGTGAACCATAATCACTATTTATAACCCAACCAATATTAATATCGTCTTCAAACCAATTACCAAGAGTCCATCCTATTTGATACCGTGTGAAATATCCGTTGTTTTTTTCATAAGGCCATATCGACCATATCACAGCGTAATTATCCCACCGATCATAGTTTTTTCTAGCAAGCATAACCCAATCATTCTTTCGGATTGCTTTTAAGAACGCTTCTCTCTTACTACCCATACTATAAAACCCATATCTCTTTCCACCAACCTTAAATAAAGTATTAAGAGATTCTTCAGTTGTTTCAGTAGAGTACTTTTTTATATCCAAATGATCGATGACATCTTCGAATGGATCTTTAGTTATATTGTCTCCAAAAAGACTTTCTGTTAGTTGTTTCATTAATCATACAATAATTTTTTTACGACCGGGTCTAGACCTTTTGGACATATATATAATGATAATGTCTGACTACCACCAGACCAGTAATCAAGGGCCCATTGTTTTGGGGATCTGATGAGATTTCCTAATGTTCCTTTTTGATTCCACCATCCAGTTCCCTTTAATATAAATTCTATAGTGTTGGGAAACTTACCTTTGTCAATTACAAATTTTCCTCCAACCTGAGTATCTGTTGCTGTGGAGAGGAATTTTTCTAATTGATAATTTTGATATTCTATTTCTTCTTCAGTCATTCCTTCTCCCATTTCTTCAAAATCATATTCGTCTATTCTTATCCAACTCACACCACCCTGTTTATCAAATGCGCTACGAAGAGCGTTAGTGATATAATCGAATTCAAGCTTATGTTCTTTATAGTCTTCAATTATCCAATCAGGCCAATAATCTTCAGGATCCCAAATCATAGTCGATATTTCCAAGAAAAGATCATATCGTTCCTTTGGTTTGACAGTAAACCAAGTCCAATCCAGAGGATCCTTCTCAACTATATTTTTATCAAACAATGATTCCATCGTTTGGGTCTTTGAATCAAACAAACTCTCTACTAAACTTTTCATACTTCTTCTATTTCCATTTTAGGATGATTTTCTCCTATTCGAATAAACTTTCCGCTATCAGTAAACACATCCCATATAATTTCATCTTGATACATGCTCCATCCTTTCACAACACCAACAACATCAATATTAAGAAGACAGTTACATCTAAAATGAAATTTCTTCCCAACAAGACAATCCGCCATATATGATTTGATTGGTGTCATTAATTAAGGTTAAATAATTTAAGTATATTTTTAGGAGTTCTTTTTGGGAATGCTAGTACCATTATAGTGTCTTCATTAGTAAGCAGAATACCCCCATTAACTACCCCGGGTTTTACAAAATCAACTTCAAGTTGTCGAAGAAGGGTGGTTACACTACTGTTTTTCGGAAGAGGACCACGAAAACCAGATTTCGATATTCCATCTTTTGTCTCGAAGCGATTATAAATAATTGCGGAGTTCGCATCATTCAGCATATCCCAAAATTCCTCTTCATCAGTAAACTTATCTTTCACCTCGTCGGAATAATCATATTGGTCAAAATTAATCATATACCAAGTATACGTCTTACCCATGGAATCGGTTATTATATCTAACAACTCATCAACAAGTGGTTTGTATAATCGCCAATCTTCATTACAAAAATCATCTAGCCAATTGTCTTCACCACTCTCCCAATAGTAATAAATATACCAAAGAGTATTCGGTTGATTAATCCATTGCTTGAAAGCTGGATTGTCAAAAAGGTCCTTTTCTATCAGTTTATTATCAAAAAGACTTTCTACAAGAGTTTTCATTTTCTTCTAAACATTAATATCATTCTATTTGGGGTATAATTTCTTATCCCGTTTATAAATTCTACTTCTATCATTGATGCTATATCTGCTTTTGCTGATCCTGGGATTGTTCTGCATGATATATACATAACATTATGATCATCTGTCCCAATATATTGTTTTAACCACTTTCCCAAACGCTCTGCATTTTCAACCATATCAGTCCCTATAAGTTCAAGTGGTATGGCATAACATAGTTTGATAATATGTTCTACATGAGGATAATCCTTTTTATAATATTGAATAAAACTATGAGTAGTGTCTACCTTCCAAGACAACTTTTCTATTTTCTTCCAAGCGGTCTTAGGAAACGCCTTGAATATTTTTTCAGGCTCGTTAGAGAAGCTGCAGTGATGTGGAGTTGTTGATAGTTCAAATAACTCGCCTAAAGACACAGTAGAATTATTCACTATGTCTTTATCAAACAATGATTCCATCGTTTGGGTCTCTGAATCAAACAAACTTTCTTGAAGGGTTTTCATTAGTCATTGAAATGTTCATTTGAATAACTGAGAGTAATGTCATAGACATCATCAAGGGTGTCTATGAAACATTTTTCAATATATATATTATTTTTCCTGGAGTACTCCTGGACAATCTTTCCAATCTTAATAAGTTCATCACTCAATCCCCAACCATTCTTTCCAAATGATATAGTTAGAATGCCCTTATCTTTATCATCATTAATCTTTATATCGGACGGAAGAGTATTAGCGTCTCGTTCAAGTATGTATTGTTTAATATTCTTCATGGATAAATAATCATTCAAAACTATGTATATTTTATCATGAATCATTACATTACTGCATTTGATGTTGAGACCACAGGTCTCTCCCAGACAGAGGATTATATTATCCAGTTATCCGCTATTCGTTTTAAGAAAGACACATTTGAAAGAGTCAAGACTTTCAATCATTACATTAAGCCGATTCGTGCTTATGAGATCAAACAAGGTGCGTTTGAAGCCCATGGACTTACAAAGGAGTTTATTGAGAAGAATGGAGTTCCCCTTAAAAGTGTCGCAGCTGAATTTATAGAGCTGTTTGATGATGCTGATGTCTTGACATTCAATGGTAATCGATTCGATGTCAATATGATATACAAAGATCTTCTTATGATCGGTATAGAATTTCCGATGGAAGGTAAGGTCTTCTATGATAGTTATGGAATTGAAACGCGTCTCAATCCTAGGAAACTCTCTAATGTGTATTTCAATTACACTGGTCGTGAGATGGAAGATGCTCATAATAGTTTAGCGGACGTAGATGCAACGATAGTGGTTTTTCAGCGTCAATTGGAGGTTCTTAAAGAAGATAACGAGACAGGAGAGGAAGTTGAAGACTGGACTGAGAATCATCTTTATTCACCAGAAGGTTCCATTCGCAACGCTGGCGGTGCTGGTGAACCAGAGAGAATTGTATTTAATATAGGTAAGTATAAAGATCAGGAGTTTATGGCAGTATGTAAATCGGATCCTGGTTATATTCAATGGTTCCGAGATAAAGTTGCCAGTCCTTATACTTGGAGGAAATTGGCGGCTTATTATAAGGAACATAGAAACGATCAGTAATGAAAAAGGAAGACAAACTTAAAATAGCCAAGTATGATCTCAAGGTAGCTAAACAAACTGCCGGAAGAAAGAAAATGGATCCAAAAAAGAAACGTGAGTGGAAAATCAAACTTAAAAAAGCAGAAAGAGATGTCAAAAAATTCTCAAGATAATTTTTATTACGAAATAGGAGTAACTCGTAATGGTAATCTGATTAAAGAATATGTAACTAAACTCCCCATTATACAAGGAGATAGTTTAGTGCATAACTCTATAGTAGGTTATTTAAAGAAACTTCATGGATATGATGTGGTTCTTCTTTTAAACAAAAAGAACGGAAACCTTCCAAAAGATAGTCGCCCAATCATAGATATTGAAATACCAAAAGCACCAGAGCTTAAATATAACAAGTAAGTTCAATATATTATATCATATATAAGTTTAACCTTTTAAAATTCAAGTAAAATTGAAAAATTCTAATTTAAATGCTTCCGTGCCCGGTGATCAGTTCCAGTGGCCGGAGTTTTCAAGCGATTCCGAGAGGATCAAAATCTATTCGGAACGATTCAAGAATAAGTCCGTAACTGAGGCGTTTCAGGAGATATATGGAGTGGATCTTACAGGAGCATCAGAGAAGGCAAATGAAACTCCTCGCGAATATAGGATTGGTGATATCATCAAGACTCGCCTTTCTAACGTAACCAAGGATGCTGTTGATTTTACAGATGTCAACTATAAAGGTACGGTACTTTGCTCCGCTAATCTTTATAAGTATCGTAAACTCCGTGGCGGTTCTCCGGAAATGATCGATGCTGTAGTTACTGATGTGAAGAAAGATCGCATCACACTCGATCCAATTAAACCGATGACTGAAGAGTGGATTAATGATACAGTCTCCAATCCAGTTCTCCAGAATGTTCTTGGAGATCCCAGGACTATCAAAGTTCGCAATCTTCAGTTAACCGCAGGTGGATTTACTGGTAAGGCAGTCATTCCTTCCACATCCGGATTTGTCGGTGAGGATTACACAGTAGATGCATTCATTCCTGGAAGTCAGATTGTTCTTAACATTACAGATGATTTTGAGCAGTTCATTGGAAAGGATGTTGATGTGTTCGTTCTTAACTACATTCAGAAGGGTGATGGAATGTCTTTGATTTGTTCCCGCAAGGCTTATCTCACATTCCTCGGACACGAGCACCTTATTGAGATATTCAACAGGTGGTGTGAGGATAGCCCTAAGTGGGAGAAGTACTCCAAGACAGTTCACGGTGGCGTTGTAACAGGCGTTATCAACTCCAGTAAGAAATGCGGAGTGTTTGTAGAAGTTCCGGATCTGAACATCACTGGTATGGTGAAGGTTGCTCCGGAGGAGCTTGTCAATTACAAGCCTGGCCAAGATGTAGCTGTCCGTCTTTCATCTTTTGATGAAGAGACTTTCTATAACAAGGAAGTTGGACAGGTACAGCACGTTGATCCGTACATTATTGAGGATGGAGTCCTTATGAAGTGCAACCTTAAGCCCATCCTTGTCTTTGTCTAATTCGAATTTAGATTTGTTGCTCAAATAAAAAGAGATCCTGCAGGATCTCTTTTTTTTTATTTAATCAATTTATTAAATACCTTATTTAGATTTCGCGAAGCTTCACTTTCATAATACCTACCTGTTCCGTGATTGTGAAGATAAAGATATTTAAATACTTCATCAAAGTCTCCTTCAGAAACACCCTTTTTAAAATTAGCAAACAACTTACCAAAATACTTTGTTATTCCAAGAGCATTTTTATTAAAATAACTATTCTTCAATCCTGTATATTTTTCAATATCTCTAAATCTATATGCAGAAGTTATCTGATAATCCAACCCCCTGAATATCTCACAATCAATATCATTTATTGAAATCAATTCATCATCGATTTGACTTTGAGTAATTCGTATTATAAGTCTTATAGAATAAATATCTTCTTCGTCATATCCATCTAAAATATATGGTTTGTTATATTGTAAATATATAGTAACATTATTAATATTATCTAATTCCAAGTACACCAAAACCCACTTATCTCTCAACCGTACATCTTTTTCTCTTGCAGGGAAAGAATCCTCAATGACAATTAGATTTTTATCATGAACCGCCTTTTTAATTGAGTCTATTGTTAATTGCCCTGCTGTTTTTAGTGATGTAACTGCAGGGTTGTTCGCAATATTATCTCCAAATATACTTTCTACTAAAGTCTTCATTAGATCTCATTTCCATTTTCATCAACAAATACAAAATCTATATTATTAAACTTAAACGTAAGGTTGAATGTACCAGAGTCTCTTTCAATTTTACTATATGTAAAATCAAGTCCATCCAAACCATCAATTACACAATCCATAAATTTAACACGAGCATTTATTTTACCAGTTTCATCCAACAACTCAATGAATAACACATCTTCATTTGGATAATTTGTTGGTTTACAGAACTTCCAAAAGATAGTTTCATATAACATAAAATAGTTATAAAACCCCTGGTTAAAACGGAATGTAATGGTTATCTCTTTATTAATTTTATCTAGAGGATTGGCTGTACTTTTATAAGTATTATTTCGACTTGGTTCTACATTGATTTTTCCAAGTCCACGAATTGAATTACTACTATGCTGTGTTTGATCTATGGTGAGATCTGATATGCCCGGAATGGTTATACCTTGAAGACTTTCATTAAGATAGTCTATGGGTGTTGTGAGCACACCAGCATTCTTGTTAAGTATTTTCTGGTACTTATCGCTCACTTCTTTTGGAAGAAATGTTTTTGGTAGTTCAAACCTAAATAAATCATATCTAGGGGATAGAGATAGCATATTAATTCAATATATTTTTATCAATAATCATACATAAAATGGATAAGATTCAAGAACTCAAAAGAAAACACTATAACGTTAAAGAGGTACTTAAGGAAAGAGTAAAGAACGGAAAAGATGTAAAGGATAAGGTTGAAGAATATCTCGATATATGTAAACAACTTCGTGCAGCTGGTGTGGAAGTGAATGATTCATCTCCGCGAGTTCTTGAAGCTCTTAAACAGTGTGGAATTAAGGATACCAATAAGGTAACATCCACTGGAGGAATAGGAAGTACTATCAATGGATCTTTTAAAAGTACTCCTGAACCAACCACTCAGACAATTGAAGACTCTATATATAAGATTACACTTGCCTGGACTGAACGACCGGGTCATGAACCTAGTAACACTATAAAAATCATAGAAGATTATCTAACAGAAAACGGAGCAAAGATGATCGAAGACACTCCTGCGGAGTTTGATGGATATACTGAAGTAATGAGATCTTATGAATGGACTGGTGGAGATAAAGAATTTACTATCTTACGAAAATCCGCTAATTACATTCTTGATGTATTTGCTGAAAACCAGTATGAGAAATTTAATATAAGTATTTTTGGAAATAAAAAGAGATAGTATTAAACTATTCATATAAATTATATATATTATTACCCGGAGAAAATTTTTGGATTTTCTCCTTCTTTTTGTTAAATTTATGCCGTTGGTTTGGTAAATATATACATAACAGAATAACAGATACAGCTATGGATACACAGATGACTTACCCCCACACCTTCGAAAGCGGCATTACTATCCTTCGTAGAACCAGCAACGGAGCCCTCCTGATCACGGACGGCCTGATGGTAGCATACATCATTTGCAACTACATCCGCGAGGATGGAACCCTGACCTCTTGCGGTCAGAAGGCCCTGTTAGATTCCAACAAGACCCTGGAACAGTACGAGGAGGAAGGTCGTCAGTGGAGAGAAAAGGTCGAGCGCGAAAAGAAAGAGCGCGAAGAAGCTTGGCAGCGCCAGAAAGAAGAAGGCGCCAAGTTGATCACCTACGTTCTCGAACAGGGAGTTCTGATGAGCGCCGGTGCTAACGCTTACAAGTATGTCTGTGGTAAGGGCCTGGATATGTACCGCCGTATCTGTAACCGCTATGACTACATTCCCAAGTCGCTCGCGACCGTAATGAGGAAGAACTGCAAGGTCTATGTCACTCTTCCGAAGTGGTTGGCAGAAAAACACAGCCATATCTTTACAGTAGTTGCATAAGATGAGTATATTCAACAAATCCATAGTAGACGAAATATCAATGAATGAGAGGTCCGCGGACCTCTCATTCGACGATATGGAGAGAAATCGTATATAAAATACATGTCACCAAAGTTTAATGTGTATTTTGAGTTAGAGATGATTAAACAGGAATAAATATGAGCATTTTTGGAGGATTTACAGATAGGATGTCAAATATATTCCGTATTGTACAATGTGGATATAGAAATTGTGATCGAGAATTTACTACTCGATCAAAGATGTTAGGTGTGACATTTCGCGATCCGGGTTCATACCCCCTTGCTCGAGGAAGAGTTCTCCCACCAGATCTTCGAACAGATTATGTATTGAACGAACGTCAATTCGAATGTTTTGTTGGAGAGAAAAGAAAGTGGATTAAATATAATCAGTTGTTTGATGTTGATATCCATTGCATCAATGACTTTATGGTTTTGGTTGCTCTTGGTGGAGATTTTGATAAATCACTTCCAATGACAGAAGAACCAGAAACAATTGATTATACGGAGGATACTCAACATGTTTCTTTGTTTTGGACGAGCATGCCACCCCTTCCAGATTATTCAAAATATTGGAACATAGTTAGTTCACATATTGAACAAAACATTCTCTCACACGTTCGTCCTGGATGTCAGTTGGGTGTTAGATGTGTTCCGACTGGTTGGTCACGCGTGGATAAGAGTCAATCGTTTAGAATTGAACTTTATATTAACTCAATAAATAACGAACAATGTTATTGGTTTGATATAAATGATATACTTCGGAAATTTGGTGGTAGATCCAGAATGAATGAATTATCTACCCCACCAACGGTCATATTTAGGCTATTGATTTCTAAAGACGAATAGAATGAGTATATTCAGCCAAGATTTAGATAAAGGTGGTGTGCTTCGAGATGTGGCTATTATAAAAAGTTTTTCGTACGCTAACGGACTCAGTGTTAATATATCCCGGGGTATTGCTGCATGTGACACCGTAGAACAGCGCGATACCACTGATGATAATTATATATTTGTAGATCCACCAGAATTTGATCATGATAGCAATTGGCCACTTTTGATGGATGGTTTTCTGTGTAATAGAGGGGAGATTAAATACAGTCAAATATTTAGCGAGGAATATCAAAAGAGCATAAATCCACATCATGAGATCACTGGTGAATTATGTCTTGGTGATATTTCTGATGCTGCTCTTAATGGGCATATAGAGACTTTATTTGTTCCATATTCGGAAGATTTATATTGGCCTATGAGGAGTGGTGATCCTCGTTCGAGATATCCCGAGTTCAAAGATAGATGGGTAAAATCCAGGGATTGGTGGAAACTTGTGGAAAGCGCAATTAAAGAAGGATTTGAAAATGCTATCGATCCTAAAGTTAATGCAAAAGTATTTATAACCCCTATTGGGACCGGATGGACGAGCACCACAGATGAATCTCTTAATAATAGATTTTTCGTTACTATCAAAATATACAGTCACAAAGATATCGGAGATATTCTTTGGTTTTATGAAAGTGACAGACAACTCCCTCAACTATCTGGAATCGATCCAAATTTTGATGCATTTAGAGGATATGGTTATCGTCTGGAAGGAAGTCGACCAGTGAGTATTTCAACTAGATTAGATATAGAATATAAAGGATACGAAAATATTCATTAAAGATTATCAATATATTTGTTAATTACTATTAAGAAGTATATACGTATGTGTAAGATTTACAAAGACATTACAGAAAAGGAAAAGGAAGCGCTTGTTCATCAGTACGAACCTCTTATGAATAAACTTACCAAGCAATTCGTGAGTCAGGTGAAGATAGATTGGGAGTCGGTGAAAAGTATGGCATATGAGGGGTTTGTGCTTGCTATGATGAACTATGATGACGAGAGGAGTAAATTGAGTTTCAAGCAGTTTGCTGGTTGGAGTATTCGAAATAATATTCTCAGTTCCTTGGATAAGGAGCTTCGAACTGTAAGTATGAGTGCATATGCACAGAAGAAAGCACAGGAAGCGGGAGAAGCAACATTTAACTCTGTGTCCCTTTCCGTAATTTCCGGAGATGAAGGACTCAATGGAGATGATGAAGGAAAAGGATGTAAGGAATATAAGTACGGAGTTTACGAAAAAGATACGTTCAGTGATGGAGATGTATATGAATATCTTTATAGTCGACTTGAGGATAAGTTCTCTGAAAGAGATTGTGAGATGTTCTATAGGATTTTTGGTTTGAAGGGATTTGAGGATGAGAAAGGTAAGGATGTTGCGAAGAGGTTTGGGGTGAGTGAGGGTTTGGTATCCCAGAAGATTAAAAAGATGATTCTTTTCATCCGTGGTGATGAAGAGCTTGTTGAAATGCTTGGTAATTTAATTGCATAATAATATGAATACTAAAGAAGAAGCAAGACAGTGGATTGAAAACGGTGGTGCATGTGCATATCGCTGTGGGTTTGGATGGAAAGGAGCACAAACGGAATCTATAACAAAAGAGAAAGCTCTTGAGCTGCTTCCGAAATATGATTTCACAAGTGGTCCAACATTCCACGAACTTAGATTTAACGGCAAAGAACTCATATTCAATGAGTATACTGCAAATGATATGTGGTAGGTTATGAAACACACAATCACAGAATTTAAAGAATGGCCAAAGGGATTTGCAACATCCTATCACGATTGGATTGTTCTCGCATCCAAGACCGAGATAACAAAGAAACTCGGATTCAAGCCAACCAAATACAATCGTTCCGGAGATAAGTGGACTTATCAGTGGAACTGCCTGCTGAACGATGGTGAGTATCGTTTCATCCTTTATGATATGTCCTATGGTAGGAGAATTGGAAAGGATCAGGTAGTCGAATACCATATCGGATTTGATTGTAAATACGATGACCTTCATGAGTTCTGGCCGAACACTCTTGAAGCACTTGACATGCTGGAGGCACTTAACGAGAGAGGGTTAAATGTCAAGCATTCGGATATTTGGGAGAAATTTCATAGTGAAGGAATACTTGCGGAGATAGAAACACAAATTGCAAAGAACCTGAAAAATGCGTGACCTTAGTTCAAAAAAGAGAGCGAGTTTGATTTTTGATTACCTCATATTTGTACAGCGTAATGCGGCAAAGATGATCAAAGAGGGAAGAAGTCCAGCTGGATATGGGCTAAATGACTATCTCGTTGAAGAACTAAACTACACTCCAGAAGAAGCGGAAGAGATAACCAAAGAAGTAAAACAATTTATAAAAGAACATGGCAAAAGTGAAAATAAAGATAGCTAACGAACAGGATTTTATTAAGGCTTCGAGACGGGGATCTCGAGAGGCCGAGATAGAACTCTATGGTCGTCCTCTTAATTTTCATAAAGTATTCCGAAACAAGAAAAAGTATACTCGTAAGATTAAACATAAAGATATGAATTAAATATATTTAAGTATGTCAATCTTTGATCAAAATAATCCTCAGGAAAATAGTGAAGAGCTTCTCTATCAAGCAATTAAAGACGAGCTTAAACCTATTTTGGAAGAATGGGATAGAAAGAGTGGATTGTTTGGTAATAGTGATAGGGTTTCTTTTTCGGATCCAACCAGAACAAAACTCATCAAAGACACTAGTAAAATTGTGATGCAGTTTATCTGGAGGAAACTTGGATTAAAGATGCCTGAATATACAAGGCGAGTATTAGACGAAGACTTTAATTTATTGGAATTTAAAAACGAAAACAAATGATAATATTAGGATTGATTTATTACTTTTTGCTTGCTGCTGTTATTACAGCCGTAGCTACTCTCATAGGAGATATTCTTATGATGCGTTGGGTTACTGGCATCTCCTGGAAGGAGAGTGTTAGGTGTGGTTGGTATTACTTTGTTGAACGTTTTAGAAAGTAATGGCTCGACCAGAACCATATTGGGCTTCGTATCTTCCTTCTTGGAGAAAGAAGGAGTGGGTTCGTCCAGAAATCAAAATCAACAAATCATCACAATTGAACTCTAGCACAATCTCTAATCCACGATGCGAAGGATGTACATGGAGTTGTAATCATTGTCCTTATTCGTTAAAAACATTAACATCATAACAATATGCAAATACCAACAACAAGAACACTTTGTGATGCAGAGAGATTCTGCATCGGATTGAAAATGCTCGCAGAAGAATGCAATCTGGATAGCGTCGAATATATGGGACTTGGGATAAAGAAATTTATATTCGAAGATGGATCTACTATGGGCGGAATGCGAGTGTTTATGGAAGCTGGAATAGTAAACGAACAAAAATACATGGAGGCATATGGCAAATAAAATAATAGTACTTCAGGGAGTTCCTGCAAGTGGAAAGAGCACTTGGGCAAAAAATTATATAAAAGAACATCCGGATACTGTCATTGTATCTCGAGATGCTATTCGTGAAGGGACGGGCACATACTGGAATCCGGATCACGAACAGTATATTTCCGAGATGGAAGAATATGCTATTCGTCAGGCATGGAAGAACTATCTCGATGTAATTATCGATGCAACTAATCTTAATCCAAAAACTATCTTAAAGTGGAACACCATTGCAAAAGAACTCGGTTGTGAAATCGAATTCAAACTTTTCGAAATAACCTACGAGGAAGCGCTTAAGAGAGACGAGCAGAGAAAGAAGGACGGTGGTCGAGCTGTGGGTAAGGATGTTATAAGAAGGTTCTTCAAAAATTACTTCCCAGAACAGTTATCGAAGTTTATTGATGATCGTCCTATCGCTCAACCCAATCATTTACTACCTGATATTGTTGTATGTGATATTGATGGTACTGTTGCTCTTCGGAATGGTCGTTCTCCTTATGATCTGACAAAGGTATCCGAAGACACTTTTGATCCCAGGATGGCTCGTGTACTGCGACATTTTATGGAAACTGGTGTAAAAGTCCTCTTTGTATCTGGACGTGAAGGTACAGAACAGTGTATGAGAGACACAAAACAATGGATTCGTGATAACATTGGAATCATTGGAGTGGGAGATAAATGGGATATTATATTCCGTACCGAGGGAGATCATCGTAATGATGCTATTGTGAAAGAAGAGATATACGACCAGTATATTAAAGATAAGTATAATGTGGTTGTGGTATTTGACGATCGCGATCGTGTAGTGAAGATGTGGAGAGATAAAGGATTGCTTTGCTGTCAGGTTTATTACGGAGATTTTTAGTATGATTTGGTTTTTAGTAATAATTGGACTAATCACATTAGTCGACTGGTTGACATATAAATATATTAAAGGAGACGGTCATCGAAGTAATGAGTTCCGAGTATGTGAAGGATTTACAATATACGGAGGACCACACAATCTAGCGTTTCATTTTGAACCCGACTACGATGACTCAGAACATATGCAGCTGGTTGCATCCACCATGTGGCATCAATTCTTTGTCCATATTCCTTGGTGGAAGGTACCTGAAGGAATAAATAGATGGGATGATGATAAATATAGGTTTGGATTTTATCTATATAATGACAATCCCAAGAAACTCTTTCATACTATAAATATATTCTGGGGGAGCTGGAGTAAGTATATTTCCATGCCGTGGGACTATGAATGTCATCATACTATATATGAAGGAAAGAATGGTAAGAGATATATAGAGTTTTACGACGAATACCGAAAAAGAAATAATAGGGCGAAGCGATATAATGCCAAACCAACAGATATAAAAGATTCCTATGATTACTATCGTAGTAATGATTTCTCTTGGGAAGCTCCATATGAATATACAACAAAGTCTGGCGAAATACAAAGAACAATAGGACGATATCATATTGAAGAACGCGAATGGAGACAGAAATGGCTTTATTGGTGTAAGTTATTTAGCCATCGTCGTCGGAGTTTGGATATTGAACTTATGGATGAAATGGGAGAGAAAGTGGGTACTTGGAAAGGTGGCGTAATATCATTTGGTGCAGATATGCTTCCCGGAGAAGATGTACATACTGCGTATGGAAGAATTATGAAAACTAAAGTTCTTGACTAAAGATCTGTAGATTGTTTGTTAAATAAAATCATGAAGAAAATTTTAATTATACTCACGGGTCTATTGGCAGTAGGTTGTCATAACGGTCCAACGCACGCAGAGCACTTTACGTTCGAAGAACACGAATATATTTATTTCAGGAAGATTCCAGGATACGGATCCGGAGTGGTGCATGATCCGAATTGCTGGTGCATGGTAGACCCCGACTAGAGTATGGGTATATTTAACACACAAAATCAGATCAAGCGAGGAAACCAGAAAATCTCGGAACGATTCCTCAAGCAGATGGGGTTCAAAAAATCCAATCAGTGGGGATCCCCGGCTAAATGGGGTAAAGATTCAGAATTCTGGGAAAAGATAATCAAGGTGGAAGAAGGGTATACTGATGCTTCTTTGATTTACTTTCCATCAACATTTCGTGCTTGGGCGACTCCTTTTAATTTGGAGGGTCAAACTTCTGCGAATAAAATGATTGGAGAGATCAACGGCACATCAATAACAACATATGATTTTACTGGAGATGCTCTTTGTAAGATGGATATTTATTATGGTATCGATAAAATAACGGAAAATCTTAAAACATATCTTAAAATCAATTAATTATGAAAATATTTCTTTTACTTCTTTTTGTCTTTATTGCGGGTCTGTTTGGATGGCTCTGCGCAGATGTAGTTATCGCTATCAAAGAGGAAGATAGTCGGAAGAGCTGGCTTGGATGGGTAGTTATGATCGTCGGTCTGCTGTATATGTGGGTCGCGGGCTGGCAGAAAGATTACTCTTGGAAGCATCGCAGTTACGATTCAACCAAGTACGAGATTGTGAATGACACCACGATCACCAATCACAACGGACAGATTGATACACTCGCCACTTTTAAAATCGTCAAGAAGTAATGAAAATCTACGTCGCCGGCCCATTCTTCAATAACCAAGAGAGAATATCTCTGCGAGATATGATAGATTACATAGGATACAATTTTCCAGAAGGTACTGAACTTTTTATCCCTATGGAACATGAAATTCCTGGTGGAATGGAAATGCCAAACCCAGTATGGGCGAAGAAAGTATTCGATATGGATGTACAAGCTATAAAAGACTCAGATATGGTCATAGCCATGTACACCGGACATTATAGTGATACTGGTACTGTGTGGGAAATGGGATTTGCAAAAGCTCTTGGAAAGCCAGTTATTGGATATATTCCGTTGTGGGCTCAGACGGAAGATGTATCACTTATGGTGATGAATGGATTTGACGGGTATATGGATGTATCTGGTAAGATAACTACATTCTCGGAGGAAATTTTAAACCATTATAATCAGAAATAATATGAGTAAAGAAACTTTTGGCGCTTCAATCATTGCAATTTTCCTTGTGTTGGCAATTGCATTTATCGCTTCATTGATTTTTGCACTACCCGTGATGCTATTGTGGAACTGGCTGATGCCTGCAATCTTCGGGTTGGTGAAAATATCCTTCTGGCAGGCATGGGGACTGTCATTCCTCAGCGGACTTCTTTTCAGGCCTACTTCATCTTCAAGTAAGTAGATTTGTGTAGGAGTACTTTGAATACTGTTAAAAGGGAAAGATGAAAGGAGAGGTGGAGAGTTTTCTTCACCTCTTTAATTGTAACAAGCAGATCTTTTATCGATCCGACATTGTATATGATAAGGACCCGCTTGGTCTCCTGATAAACCCAGGTCAGAACTTTTACCTTCCATTTTAATTATAGATATCTATTTAATATATTATAACATGAAAAAGTATCCAAATAAAATAGTATGTATTGGGGATGTTCATGGTCGTGATGATTGGCAAACAATCGTTGATCGTGAAAAGGATGCGGATCTTTTTGTGTTCCTTGGGGATTATGTAAGTACTCACCAGAGAGACATTACTACCGAAATGCAGCTCAATAACCTCCTAGACATACTTTTATATAAAGAAGAGAACCCAGACAAAGTCATACTTCTTCGCGGGAATCATGACATGCAACACCTGGGGTACTACTGGGCTGAATGTAGTGGTTTCTTTCGTGGAGTGGAGCGCGAGATGTCTAAACCAGAAATTAAAGATCGTTATCTCCGTGATACTCAATGGATTTATGTATTGGATGATATAATATTTTCTCATGCTGGTATTACTGGTAGATGGTTTCATGATAGTGGTTGTGAGACAGTAGAGGATATTAATAATCTCGAACCAAGTGAACTCTTCGGGTTCCGCCCATGTAAATTCTCTGATTACTATGGCATTTCCGAGACACAGGGTCCCACTTGGGTTCGTCCTCAGACTCTTCTCGAGTATGCGCTCCCTCACTACACACAAGTGGTTGGACATACCACTATGAAACATGTTATTAATCTCACAGAGAAAGTTCGTGAAGAATCAAAGAACAACCCAGACAGTCATTGGGAAGTGCCTGATGATGCAATAGATATTTGGGTTTGCGACTGTGACTTAAAGGAATATCTCGTTATTGAGGAAGGTAAATTTATAGTTAAAACTGTATAATGTCAAGTGGAATAAATATTATAGGACCTTGTATGAGTTCTATGGGATATAAAAAGAAAAATTTTAAATTAACACCAATGAAATTAGAAAGTGGATTTTATGCAACCGACAAAGATGAGATGCTTGTAGTGTTTGGTGGCAAAATACGAATTAGTAATTATGTAGTGGAATATCCGGATGGGGATATTGTTAAACAGATATGTTTCAGTGAACTTCCGGAAAATCATGAAATCGGAGAATATCTCGAAGAGAGTTTGGAAAAAGAGTACAATGACTTTCAACCAATTAGATTGGAGTTTTATGATGAGCATTCTATAGATGTTCTCATAGAACAGCTACAGCAACTCAAATCATTTAATAAGGATGGAAAATAAACCCCATATTAAATTTAAAAATTTCCGGATTTGGTTTGTTGATCAAATTAAAAGAAAGAGGTTTTTTATAAATTTTTTTATAACAGGTAATGCCTGGGGTGCATTTAGTATCAATTCTCATATTAATCAACACACAGGTCAAGCTAAAGTAACATATAATACAAAAAAGTCTGCAGAGAAGGCAGCTAATGCAATGAGTAAGAAACATAATACACATTTTTCATTTTACAAATGTCTTTTCTGTGACGGATACCACATAGGAAAAAATAGAGATAATAAAACGGAATATGACAGACAGTAATGTAATAAATGGGGTTCGTCCCTTGACTGAGATTGAAAAGTTAACAGCAGTATCAAAACCTCACGATGGTATGACTCGTGAGGAATGGCTCAGACATGCAGTAGAAGAACTGGATGCGCAGCTCTTTGAAGGAGATCTTGATATTCTTAATCATGGATATCAGATTGGTGCTGGTAAGTGTGGTGGTCAGAAGATGACTGAATGTGTGCAACCTTTTGATGGTGAAGATGTTACACTTGATGATTTCTTCCCAACAACCATCTCAGTATCATATAGTATCAAAGATCCTATTGAGATGCTTGGAGCACTTGCACTTGAATGTATCCATGCATTCTTTAATGAACCAAAAGCCAGTACAAAGCGCTTTAAAGCACTTGCACAGAAGTACTATTTTGATAAGCCGTTCAATAGTTATCACCCAACAACATATCTCATAGATATTCTTGAAGATGTTTATAAGAAATTGGTGAAACAATGGGGAGCATATCCAGGAAAGGCTGTGGTGATACATAAAGGGGATGGTAACGGAGAGAAGAGAAAGAACACTTATACTTACACATGTCCTAACTGTGGTTGGAGTTGTAAGGTCACAAAGAAGATGTACGAAAAGTACAAAGAGAGGGGACCAGTTTGTCCATGCGGTGCTCACCTTGCAGTGGATGTAGATGAAAATGAATCAACAGAACAGTAATGGCGAAAGACCGTAAACCAAAGGTTCCGAAAATAAAAATTCCAGAAGTGGATCTTAAGAATTTTCTTTTAAAGGATTTACATATTGATCCATTCTGGAATGACTTATTGGATGGACCAAAAAGAAACACTAGAAAAACGAGGGAATCTAAATGATTCCCTTTATTTTTTATATATGAAAAGTTTAAGTGAAAGTCTGTTTGACTCAGATCTTACTAGTAAAGATATCAAATTTGGTGATATATATAAACCAGTTTGGATCACTAGCACAAATAGTAATAATCCTTTTAAGAAAATTACTAATATGTTTAATATGAGTGAACTTAAAAAGGCTAGTAAGAATAAGAAATTAGATCTGAGTGGGGTCCAACAGAATAGTCATTATGATAATAAGTATCTTGACACTATAGAAATGATAGCCGGGTTGGTTGCTGATTTCCCATATGATCCAAAATCATATGGCTATGATAGTAATATTATTGATACTTTTAAACCTCTCGCTCGTTCTCCTTATTGGAGGAGAGGCATTAGTGTGAGTATTTGTGGTAGCCATGGATCTGTGTACAATAATGGAGATGGTATAGTAGAATTACACATAACAAAATCAAACATGACAGAATATGTTAATGTTGTAATAAAGTTTGAGGAGAAATGAAGACCCTTGTAGAGAGTTTATTTGATACGAACCTTGCAAAACGATCTATTCTTTCGTTATTTAATATAGCGAAGGATCATATACTTACTGTCAAGAGACACGAATATACAAAAAACTCTCTTCATAAGTTTATCGATGATACTATAATGAATAGGGTTTGGAAGAAGACAGGTTCTCCTCTTATGAAGACAATCCACATTTCTCCTTCATCATTATCAGAATATGAGAATAAAGTTTTATCTACAATACTTAATCATATAGTGATTGATAAAAATGGAGAATTTGATAGTGATGAACTAAATCAATGGTTGAAGAATGAAGGAATTCTTAAACCAGTAGAATTAATGACTACTTCAGGAAGAAAGGTTGATCCTATGGATGTGTATACTGAAGTGTTTTTTATTGATCCTCGCGAGAAAGGCGCTTGGATGCATAAAAGTTTCAACAACGGGCCTGTTGAAAAAGAATGTTATGAAATAGCTATTCAATTCAGATATAAAGTAAACCACGGATTAGCGCTTGCTTTTTATATGTGCCTGAACATTAAATGGAATAAAATGGATGAAATATTAGGGGAGTTATGAGAACATTACAAGAAAGTCTATTTGACAAAGACATAGTTACAAACAGTAATAAAGTTGGACACCAACTTAAGGATCAAGTATTCTATGATGGGGAAGTACTTAGGCGTTTGAAAGGAAATTTTGGTTATGATGCTTATGTAGGACTCCCTGATTGGCCACATGCTCTAGGATTGATTGATTGGAAGAAGGTGAAAGGAGATTTAAAAAAGTTTGGCGGAAAGGACATAAACCTAGGAATGTATGCTCATTACAACACTGATAAATATAGAATACATAATGTTGATACTAAACCTAAGACAGAAGCATTTGCTCGTTTAATATTGAGTATTCGCACTGCGGAGGAATGCCAACTCAATTCATATAATAGTAGATTTAGAGATGAATTAAGTGAGAAGTTAAATGAATATCTCGTTGAGAAGACAGGCACCGGAGCTCCAACTAAAAATCTATTTCATTTTGATGTGGAGACAAAACACAATCAAATAGATATAGTATTGTGGCATAAAGGGTATGATAGATCTCTCGAAGTAATTAGATGGGAGTTTTTAAAATTAAGAGATGAATAATGAAAAGTTTAAGTGAGAGTTTATTTGATACAAACGTAATATCCAAAGATGTTGTTCTTGGAAATATGTATAATTTCGAGACACCAGACTGGATGTTTTTTAGTTGGCGAAATGGGGCAAAATTACTTCCCAAATTCTTATCATCCAAATCAGTTAATTCATTCGGAAAAGATAAATGGAATGTTGAGGATAGTGATTTTATACGCGTTCTTAAAATGTCATCAAATTCCAAAGAGTTGATTAGATATGTTACTGTTCTTATCAATATATTGCTTGATATTCCCGCAAACATTATCTTTAGTGGAAAAAGCAGTTCTTTTGTACGTGATGATGTTAAGAAATATTTACTTAAGTATTGCAAACCAACTGCTAAAAAAGATATGACTGTGTGGATTCGCGAAGACAACCCATCAACAGCTAATGTTCAAAGTGAAAGATTATATATCGAAATATCTTCAAACAATTCGACTACAGATGTAATTAAATTTTTATTTTTCAAGAAGTAATGAAGACGCTAGCGGAGAGTTTGTTTGATTCAAAGACCCAAACAATGGAATCATTGTTTGATAAAGACATAGTAACAGATCAATTAGGGACTTTATATGATTGGTTTGGTCAACACATAATAAAATTTAGGTCAGATAATAGTGTAGGATCGGGATGGACTCATTATTTCAATCAAACTGCTGTAGTAAGGGAGTGGAAGCAAGAAGGGAGACCGACTCTTGCTGGAGGATTTGCAAAAACCACATTTCCACCAGATCTTCAAAAATTCATTGCAGTCATACTTAAGAACACAATATTGACCAAAAAACAGTTACTTTCCGTAAAGGATGATGGAAAATTGGATGATGATAAATTAAATGAATTTCTTGTAAAGAAAGAAATTATATTACCAGATGATTCTAAATGGGGAGCATCCGATGCAAAACATACGATAGGTGTACAAATATCATATATACACAACACAGAAATTCTTCCACGAATTAAGTTCAAAAAAGTGGGAGAAAAAGTTTTTAAAGGATTTTATACAGAAAACATAGAAATCGCTATATATACTGTCAGTGAAACCGGATATTGGAATCACAAATGGGATTTACTGACTGATCTTTCAATAAATGATTTTAAATGAAAACCTGTATACTAACAGTAATAAAGAATGAACATGAATACCTAGACGAGTGGATCAGGTATCACCTCGATCTAGGTATTGATCATATATTCATATTCGAAGATATCGACAGTGAGAGTCATAAGGAGATAACCGACAAGTATGGAAATAAAGTAAGTCTTAATAGCATATCGATTGTTCTTGATGATGAAAACAAGAAAAAGGTAATTGAATACAAACTCACCAAAAGCAAAAATCCTCAAGAAATCTATTTTCCAAAAGGCCTTACTTATATAAAAAATCATAATGAATATGATTGGTGTTTTGTTATTGATAATGATGAGTTTATTACATTTGAAGATGAAAGTAGTAATTTGAATGATATTTTATCTCTATATAATGATTATGATGCATTTTTGTTACAGTGGAAATGTTATGGAGCAAATGGTTATATAAATAAACCGAATTACTCTGATAAAGGAGTGATTGAAACATACACTAAAGAATCCACGTTTCCCGGACATTATTTCATGAAATGGACAACAAAAGTGTGTTATAAAATAAGTACATTTAAAGAGTATTATTTCCTAGGAGCACATCAACCCACGGATGAATGTAAATGGTGTAAAACCGATTTTAGTAAATCAATAGAGAAACAAGTATTTAATAATATTTTTCTGAGACATTATATTACTAAATCATGGGAAGAATATATATCAAAAAGAAAACGTGGGTATTTTGTCGGTCTTGCGCGAACCGCGGATTTCTTTTTTATAGTTAACAATGATATGCTAAATAAAAGAGGAGAATTATTAAAAGAATTAAAAAAAGAAACTCTTGTGGTTCTCCCGTATAAACAGAGTGGTTCTCAGGGTAATGAGATAAGACTTGCACTAAATGGATGGAGAAAATATTGCCAATTTGATTATCATTTTGTTGTTATAGGAGAGTTTGATGAGTCATTGAAAAATGAGTTTCCGTGGGTTAAATTTATATCATGCAAAACAAAAGAGAAAAAAGAAGGACAATATAATCCACATCTTGATATACAGAATAAATTTAATATAATATCAAAAAATTATTCGCAGGTATATAATGGATTTATTTGGATGGTTGATGATAACTATGCCATCAAACCATTCACTCTTGAAGATATAACTACGACATATTATCTCAACCCCAGTTTCTCTGGTCAAGAATCCGCTCCGACATTTTATTGGGACCATGATAAATGGAAGACTCGTCAACTTCTTGACCGAGAAGGTCTCCCTCATATTAATTATACAACACATTATCCGTGTTATTTTGAATTTAATAAATTAAGAGTAATACAGGATAAATTTAATATGAAAGAAGAAAGTTATGTATTAGAAGATATATACTTTAATTATTTCTCTCATCCCGAACCCCTACAAGTCAACTGCATAAGACTCGGAATATGGAGTAAAATGGATTTTGACAGAAAATTTCAAGATGCTGTAAATGACCCAAATATTAAATTTATATGCAATAGTGTTGAAGGATGGAGCAAAGAATTGGAGCAAGAATTAAGTAAATTAGTTGAATAAATTATTATATAGTAAATAAACATACCAAATAAATATGAACGTTAAGATATTAGCCGGATTAGAATTTGCTTCTATTTTAAACGAGTCTTTCGGCCAGACTCAAAGTGGTAACGATATGTTAAACAAATACAAGTCATTCTTGATGGCTAATAACGCTACTTGCGGACTTGTAAATCAGTTTGTAAAGGAAGCTGCTGCTCTTCGTTTTGATAATGGAGTTAACGCATTACTCGAACAGGTAAGCGATTATATCTCAAGTAATAAGACTTCTTGGGCACTCGCAACTGCATGTGAGAGTATCAATAGTAATGGTTCAAACTACAACTACCTTAATCGTAATGCTGCAAAGCAGGTAGAGAGTCTTCTTGAAGCTGATGAAGAGACTGTTGTTAAGTACATTAAGGCTGGTGCATTGAAGAACGTTATGTTCTGCGAAGCATTCCGCAATATTGCAAAGCAGGTTTATGCTGACACTCCTATTGTTGAATCAACAGCTGACTATACAGTAGTTCATCCTATCTCTCTTGTTGAGAACGCTGGTGATGGTTTCTTCTTCGAGGTTGCTGGTACAGTATATAAGATTGATGAAAGCAAGAAGGTTCAGGAAGCTGGTTGGAATGAAGTATCTAATACATTTAAGACTGTTTCTTCTCTTCTTGAGAGTAATATGGTAACATTTGACCAGGGTACACTTACTGCAAAGATTGGTAACGGTGAGTACACAATCAGCGAAGCTGATGATAAGGTTACTTGCAAGCGTGTTGGACACAATGGTGTTGAGAATCTCTTTGAGACTGCTGCAGAGCTCCGTGAGCACAACAATCTTGTTGTTGCTGGTTCAATCAATCGTAATATTGCATCTGCACTTGAGGCACTCGCACTTACATTTGAGAACTACAAGAACATTACCAATCTTGATAATGTAGCTATCTATTCAACTAACCGCGATCGTTTCATGGTTATTGAGAGTGATGCAGATCTTTATGCTACACTTCTTCAATCAAACCACAATACCAAATGGACTATTAATGAAGGTGCTGTCAATGCTCTTTCATTCATCAAATCAAAGACCAATGTAGAACTCGGTGAGGTTTATAATGAGGCTGTAAAAGCTAACATGGCAAATGTTGATGAAGAAGAGAGAAAGAGACTTGAGGAAGAGGCAAAGGTAAATGAGAAGAACGGATACAAAGAGAGAATCGCTGCTTTGACTGAGAAGTTCAAGAACGATCCTGCAAAGCTCGCAATCCTTTCTGAACTCGCTGCAAAACTTGCTGATGCAGAATAAAAACCATTACAAATTATTAATTAAAAAGGACTCAGTATTGAGTCCTTTTTTATTTATTATTGATATAAATAAATATATATATTTGAATGGAAACAAAAGATATTAATGAGTTAAAGATACTTAAATATATAACTCAGACCATCGGAGCACAGACTATTATCGATTATATAACTACCGGTGGTAGTATAGACACTCTTAAAGAGCTCGGGCTTATCACCAAGACCGTACCGACCGAAGTTATCGAAGAGGAGATTGGTCTTGTTACAGGTTATACATTCACAATAGTTCCTACTCCTGCTGATGCTAATGTTGTTATTAATGGTGAGGAGAGATCATCTATTACCGTTGATGCTGGTGCCACTATAGAATGGGTTGTTAGTAAGACTGATTACACCACACAGACTGGAACATACACCATGACAGACTCAGATTATTCTCTTGAAGTAGAATTGGTACCTTCATCCAGTTACTCCACTATGCCTTTTACAATCAAAGCATTAAATTCCGGAAGCATCAATGTTTCAAATATGAAAAATACGGAAGCATGGCAGGAAGCATGGTATAAATTTAATAATGGTGAGTGGGTGCAATTTATAGGTGGCTCGGGAAGTGGCTCGGGAAGTGGCTCGGGAAGTGGTTCAACGAGTTTTGATGTAGAGGCTGGAGATACCATTCAAATTAAAGGTGTGAAAGCATATCAATATTCCGAAGATTATTGGTATAATATACCAGAATGTAACTTTGACTTCGAAGTTTATGGAAATGTATATTCTTTGTATTTTGGAGATGAATTTATAGGAGTCACTACATCATTATCACAAATTTATTTTAATCATCTATTTATTAGACAAGAAAATCTTATTTATGCAGAAAATTTGATATTACCAACAGTTCACTTAGATGTATCTGATGAATATTGTTATAGTCACATGTTTGAAGATTGTACGCATCTCGAAACAGCTCCTGCTCTCCCAGCTACTTCGTTAAGTTGCGGTTGTTATGAAGATATGTTCCGTGGATGTAATTCTCTTACAACAGCTCCTGCTCTCCCAGCTACTACTCTTGCTGAAAGTTGTTACAGCGGCATGTTTTATGATTGTACTAATCTCGAAACAGCTCCTGCTCTCCCAGCTACTTCGTTAAGTCGCTGTTGTTATGCAGATATGTTCCATAGCTGTACTTATCTTACAACAGCTCCATCTCTTCCTGCTACTACTCTTGCTGAAAATTGTTACAGCAACATGTTTTTTGATTGTACTAATCTAACAACAGCTCCTGCTCTCCCAGCTACTACTCTTGCTGAAAGTTGTTATTGGGGTATGTTTAGTGGATGTACTTCTCTCTCAACAGCTCCAGAACTCCCGGCTACTACATTAGCAAATTGTTGTTATTGGTATATGTTCGGCGAATGCACTTCTCTTACAACAGCTTCAGAACTCCCGGCTACTACATTAGCGTTTGCTTGTTATAAAAGTATGTTTGAGAATTGTACTTCTCTCGAAAGCGCACCTACTATTCTCCCAGCTACTACATTGATTGCGGGATCTTCACCGGCTCAAAGCCAGGGTTGTTATGAAAGCATGTTTAAAGGTTGTACTTCTCTCACAACAGCTCCAGAACTCCCAGCTACTACATTAGTAGAAAATTGTTATCGACAAATGTTTTATGAATGCTCGTCTCTCAATTATATTAAATGTCTTGCAACAAATATTTCTGCAAGCAATTGCACAAATAAATGGGTTGTGAGTGTTGCAAATAATGGTACGTTCGTAAAGAATGCTTCTATGAATTCCTGGACTATTGGGGGAAACGGTATACCGGCTAGTAGTAGTAGTGGTAGTGGAACTGGATGGGTAGTTCAAAACGCTTAATCTTATTAAAAATATTATAAAAAGGAGCTCGTAAGAGTTCCTTTTTATTTTGGTCTAAACATAAACATCATATTAGCACCAATAGCCCATTCAATTACTTCACTTAAATATATCAAGTGTCTTGCAACAGACATTTCAGCAACCGGTTGTACATATGGCTGGGTATCCAATGTGTCGACTGATGGTACATTTGTAAAAGCAGCTTCTATGACTGATTGGCCAACTGGGGTAAGTGGTATACCAGATGGATGGACAGTAGAAGATGCGTCTTAATAACAAAACCTATACTATTTTTAAAAGCCTCTCTTTCGAGAGGCTTTTATTATTAAATATGAGGACATAATCTGGTGAGTAATATTAATTTAAGAAAGACCTCCTATTTTCCAAGGAGGTCTTTTTTTATGATTATTTGTTCATAAATAAAAGATTTTGAAATGAGCGACGTAGTAGATAAACTTAAAATTGCGGGTTATGTTACTTCAACAGATCCATCTGATGCTATAGAGCAGGCACTTGACATTCATAGTGGTGGTGGAAGCGGAGCTATGGATTCAATGCTTACCTTGAGTCTTGCCGATGCTATTTTCGTGGCGGATTATCCTAAAAATGGTGAAAACGATTTAATTGCTATTAAAGAGGGAACATTCGATTGGGAAACTGGAATAGAGAGTAAATATATGACATATGATGAAATGATCGAATGGACAAAAACAATTGCGAAATATTTTCCAACAATGGAAGATATATATAATTATAGCGATGTTGAAACCCTTATAAGATTTAGTATTAATTATGAAAAGGTGGATCTTGAAGATCCTTATTGTGTAGTTACTGGTATAAATGTTCTTAATGGAATAAGTGTAGAATTAACTACATATTCATATAATATTATATGGGATTCTCAAGGCATAGAAATAGATGGAAAAACATATTATCATCCATATTTTGATAGATAAAAATTAAAGGAACTCTTACGAGTTCCTTTTTATTTTGGCCTAAACATAAACATCATATTTGCTCCACTTGACCATTCAATCACTTCACCATTATATATATAAATATATCTCGTTGGTCTATCATCTCCTTGATATCTTATATTAGATTCACAATAAGGTTTATTATATCCGCTTCTATACTCTTTCTTTACCCACTTTCTCAAGAATCGTTTTAACATCCATACTCTCAGGTCTTCAAGATCTATGTAAATATAATATTCATCCACCAAGCTCTTAACTCTCTTTGGTTGGAATGTAAAAAAGAGTCTTTCAAACTTCTTGAGAGGGGTTGCGAGAAGTTCGGACTTCATTTGATCAAAAGGAATCTTGAACATCTTTGCTGCTTCATCCTCGAGGCTCTTTGACATCCCGAGATTAACCACCTCGAGAGTATAGAAATCTCCAACAGTAAACTTCTTTTTGATATTTTCTTTTACGTCAAATACTCCCATATCTACTTTCTATGAAAAATTATTGACATCATGTAGTGTGCCCCAAAAGCCCCTTTATACGGTAAAACCACATGGACAGATTCACTGGCTAAATAAATATAAAAGTCAGTCATATATTCTCGTTTAACCAACTTCTTGAAATATCTACGAAAATGTTTTTTGGAGTTCTTTTTTACAATTTCATCTTGCCATTTGATAAAATCATCGGCTGGTATATTTCCGAGTTTATCCACAAGGATATTGCGAAGTAATTGTGGATCGACTGTTGTTGTTCTCAAACGAGGCGGATAATCCACACCTTTCTCCTTCCAAACCCATTTATAAAAGAGGTCTGGTGTGAAAGAGGTAATGTTTATATCGTATGCATGTCGAACATACATAGTCTGTTCAATTATATCAGTATCAAATAGGCTCATGATTATAAATAACAAATATCTTATAAATATTTTATTACATGAATATACTTATTACAGGAAGCGAAGGATTCATAGGATGGCATCTTGTTGACTATCTTAAAGAGAGGAGATATAATGTGGTTGGTGTGGATAGGATATGTGGTAAGGAAGTCCTGGACTTATCATACGGAGATTTAATTAATATAGATATAGTTGTCCACCTTGCAGCACAGACATCTGTTTGGAACAATAATACTGAACAAATAGCAAAAGACAATATACAAGCATTTATACATATATTTAACTTGTGTAAGTCTATGAATAAGCGATTTATTTACGCTAGTAGTTCATGTTCAGTAAATGTAACATCTATGTATGGATTGAGTAAGAACTTTGATGATGAGTACTTTAAGATATATGGGTGGGGTGATTGCCTCGGGTTAAGATTTCATAATGTTTATGGTCCAGGAGCTCGCCCAGATACTCTCTTGGGAACCTGTATAAATAATCGAAATGTTCTACTTTGGAATAATGGAGAGAACAGACGCCACTTCACTTATATTGATGATGTATGTGAAGCAATTGAAAGATCATTTGGGATGAGGGGTGGAGAAATATATAATGTGTATAATCCAGTTTCTAACTCAACTCTTGAATTCACTCAAGAAGTCGGGAAGTACATTCCTTTAAATATTTCTTTAACACAAAGTAAAAGAGATTATGATAAAGACGATCAGCACATTGACGCCTCTCTACGAAATCTTATCACACACCCTACACCCATTCAAGAAGGAATACAAAATATATTTGTATAAATATATTTGTGTATTCAAATATTTTATATCATGATTATAAGAAAACGTTTTAGAGTAGAAAGTTCTCACGTGGTTCGCAATTGCACCAGTGAGCGTTGCAGTCATTCTCATCATGGCCACAGTGCTGTGATTGATGTGTTCTTTGAAGGTCGTCAACTTGACAATGCTCAGATGTTGATGGATTTTGGATTGATGAAAGGAAGCATCAAAGATTGGATAGATAGTATGGATCACTGTGCGTTGATCTGTACCAAGGACGACCCGGAGTATGTTGAATTCTTCAAAAAGTTTAACGATCGTTACATCCTTATTCCGTTCAATCCTAGTGCAGAGATGTTGAGTATCTTCATTATGCACTACGTGAATAAAATCCTCGATAGTACCAGATTCAATAATGGCGAAGATTATGTGACTTGTGTTAATGTAGAGTATAACGAAACAGTCACTGGTATGGCGCGTTGTGATGCGGAAGACGTGGCGATCAATTGGAGACCAGAATGGGATAATGAGATTATCTTCAGTGATGGAGTAATGAAAGACTGGGGTGATAATCTCAAGAAGATTATGACCGGTGGGATTGTTGATAATCCTGTAATTAAGCAGCAAATTAATCTTGATTAAGATATGTTAAATGTTTGTGAATTATTTGGACCAACCATTCAAGGCGAAGGTCGATATGCTGGAGTCCAGTCAATCTTTGTAAGAACCACAGGATGTAATCTTAGGTGTGTATTCAAGGATTCTATTTGCGATACTGCATATAGTTCTTTCCATCCTGAAAAACCTATCTTCTCAACAGAAGCAGAACTCATAGAAGAATTTAAAAAGATTGCAGAAGCTCACGCTAATGTAACTCATGTGGTGGTTACTGGCGGAGAACCTCTTCTGCAGAAGGAAGCACTCAAAGAGTTCTTAACTGATATATTTAAGTTGAGAAAAGATTGGGTTGTGACTATTGAGACAAATGGTACTATGCCTATTCTTGATACCCTCAGTAAGGATTATAAGGTTAGTCTTTATAGTGTATCTCCTAAACTCGCAACCAGCGTTGATGTGGATAGAAAGTTCTTGACAGAGGAACAAGCAAAACATCATGACCAGACTCGTATTAACTATAAAAATTTATTTAATATAGTCACATGCGGTGTTCCTTATCAGTTCAAGTTTGTTTATAGTGGTCCTGAATGTGTTGGGGAGATTAAGGACATTTATGCGAGAATGTCAAAGTTCTTGAATACTGGCGATGATAATGAACTTCGTTATTGGATGCGCAACCACCCCAACAAGAACACAATGTTGATGCCTGAAGGACTTAACAAGGAGCAACTTGACCGGAACTGTTATCCAACTGCTATGGCAGCTCTTGAGAATGGATGGACTTACACAGACAGACTCCATATTAGAATCTGGAATGATAAGAAAGGTGTTTAATTTCTCACAAAAACATAGTTATTTTCGCTTTAAAAACCAAATATGATAAATTATATAGGTTTATGTTAGAAATTAAAAATACGCGAGTTTATGACCTTCAGGAATCCGTGATTGCTTGTCGGAATGCAATGCGACTTGAGATGCCGGAATATACTAATGAAGAATTTGAGAAAGGATTGGCGAGAGCAAAGAAACTTGTTCAGGCTAGTAAAAACGGAATTGTAAAGTGTCATGATAATTTCATGACTGGTATCCGGGTATCTTTTGATATGAAGTATACACAGTATATCACTAAACAATTCCAACGTTATCATTGGTTTGATTATGTATCTTCATCTTCACTCATGCATCGCATTACAAAGATGGATTTTGAGAAGTGCTGTAACAAGTATGTTACTCAGGAGTCTATTGCTCAGATGAAAAGATTGATCGCCGAATATAACGATATTGCAAACGAATTAGTTCTCGATGGATATCACGAGGATCACTCACAGCGTTTATATGTAGCATGGATGAAAATCTTGAGTAATTGTCCTATGGGGACTGAATTGTTTGTTCATGTCAGCACTAATTACAAGCAGCTCCAGACTATATATTTTCAGCGCAAAGGACATAAACTGAAAGAAGACTGGGGTGTGTTTGAGAAATGGGTTGAAAGTCTACCATACGCACATGAATTAATTATAGGTGATGCTGAATAAAAAGAAATACCCAAAAATTAAATACCGTGTGGTAAACGGTAATGGATATACTATATGTGATAGTTGGGACCATGTTGAAGAACAAATAAACTACTATAAGACCAATCCTTTATTTAAGGATAAGGATAGATTTCAGGTAAAATATGTTGTCAAAGTAACCGAAGAAATTATTGAAATATGAGCAAGTATATAAAAAAAGTCAATTGGCCTTTAGTTGAAGTAGAAGACGGCTTTGAAGGTGATGGTACAGTAACCATCAATATGGATGAGGTTGCTATTGTGTGGCCGAGAGTAAATGGTCATTACCATTATGGAGTAAAACTCAAGAATGGAGATTGGTTTGAATTTATATCCGAAGGCGCACTTAAGGAATTGCAGGAATTGATCATGACGAGGAAAGAAGTAAAAACAAAGTTTAATATTCCTGGAGGTCTACCAATAGATGGTGTTATAGAATTAATGCATGAGGGACAGACCATGCAGGAATGGTTAGAAGAAAACGGACAGGCATGAAAAAGATTATATTAAAAGACAAGAAATTCAAATCGTTTATTTCAACACCAACGATTGAAGAATCAATCCGTACGACAGCTGCGGCATTGAATGAGAAATTTAAGTATGAGCAAGAACCTGTGGTTTTTGTTACAGTTCTTAACGGAGCAGTTCCATATGCTGCTAATCTCTTTACCAAACTCAAATTCCCAGTACTCTTTGATACTGTAAAGGTTAAGTCTTATGAAGGAACCAAGAGAGGAGAGGTTGAGTTTGTTAAACGCCCTGATAATCCAGTTCGTGGTAAGAAAGTCATTATCGCAGAAGATATTATCGATACTGGATATACGATTGACTTCCTCAGAGATTATTTCGAACGCGAGGGTGCAACTGAAGTGGTTGTAGCGTCTCTCCTTATTAAAATAGATGTTTATAAAGAGAGACATCCTGAGTTCTCTACATGGGGACATATCAGTGGAGATTTTGATGACAACATATATGTTGGAATAAGTATTGGTAATGCATTTGTTGTTGGCTACGGACTTGATTATGATGGTCTAGGTCGAAACCTTAATAAAATTTACGTTCTCGATGAATAAAGAAAAACTATCTATAGGAAATGTTATTTGGTATGGAGACTGTGCTTGGGTAGTAGACTCCATATACACACCAAGTATGGAGGTATCTGCTCATAAGTTTACAAACAGTAATGATACCAGATTTATCAAATTTGAAGATATCCAAGGCATTCAAATAACCATTGCTAGTGTTGAAGCCTACCTCGGTATCAAGATGGAACAAGATAAGTCAGATACCACTATGCCGGAAGAGCAAGACTGGTATGATGTTGAAACTCACAGATTTCGCCTTAGTGAGGTGTGGTGGAAAACCAATAGAGAAGGAGACGTTCCGGCATGGTTCTGTCATGTGGATAATAATTGTTATGACAGTATAGGATCTGCAGATGTTTTATATATTAATGAGTTACAGAACTTTTTAAAATCAATAGATTACTTATAAGAAATGATATTTTGTGGTTATGCAGGCGTCGGTAAGAGCACCGCAGCGTCAAAATTTGTTAGAGTGGTTGACCTAGAGTCAACACCTTTCCAAAGGGATTGGGTGACATATGCGAGAGTTGCAAAACATATGTCCGATCAGGGTTATATTGTATTAGTTTCTTGTCACAAGGAACTTCGTGAAGAACTTCGAAGGATTGGTGCACAGTATATGGTTGTATATCCGGAGAAGAATCAAAAAGAGATTTATCGTCAGCGTTATATTGAAAGAGGAAACTCCCCTGAGTTTATAGAGACTCAGATGGAACACTGGGATGAATGGGTTGGAGCAACTCAAAGCTGGTTGGATGATGATGGTTGGACACAGGAAGAAAAAGCAGTTTTTCTTACAACTAGACCAAGTGGTAGGATTGAGACAATGACGGATTTCCTTGATGACTTCTTTGAGTATGGCGAAGAGCTTTTTGGCATTATGAAACCAACCGAATATCTTTAAATATTTTGGGCTCTTTTGATAAATATAATCATGACCAATAAAGAATTAAAAGATCGGATTAGTCCGCTGATGATCCGGGGTATTGCAAATATTCTTAATGATCCAACGATTGTTCACAAGGTTGATCAAATACAAGGTTTGATCTTTAATTCTATTACAGGACAGTATTGGGATAATGTTTCTGACGATAATGATATAGAAATCAATAAACACATTTATTAATATGTTATCAGAAAAAGACCTTATCTATTTTGGAGCAATTCTCCTTTGGCAGAGCTCTGCTTTAGGAGGAACTAAAGACAACGCAATCGAAACAGCAAAAGAGTTTTACGATAAAATTTTCAAGAAAGATGAATAACGCAGTAACATCAAGCATTCACAGAACCTACCCTCACATTGATACATGTTTCAAGCGTGAGATGGACAAGGCTTCTCCTTACTACAACTGTATCCGTCCGGATGAATCTCTTGTTGACCCAGTTTTCGATTGGGCCAGGAAGGCGGGAATCAAGTTCGAGTGTACCGAGAAGGTTGATGGTACGAATATGAGTATCTATATCATCCCCGAGATAAAAACCGTGTATCCACCGGACTCCTATGAGATGCCATATGAAGTTCCAGTTTATCGCATGGAGGTACACGGTAAGACTGAGAAGGCACAGATCAATGACAAGCTCCTTGAAAACATCTATCGGAAGTGGCCCATTGAGAAACTCGTTGAGGTCTTCACCCGTGGTGGTCAGAAACCAACGGATACCATCATTCTCTACGGTGAAGGGTATGGTGCTGGTATTCAGAAGGGCGGTAACTATATCAAGAACGATGTAGACTTCCGACTCTTCGATGTACAGATCGGTAAGTTCTGGCTCGAGAGAGAAGCGCTCGAGGACATTGCTTCAAAGCTCTCTATGGATATCGTCCCGGTGATTGGTTACATGACCATTGACGAGGCCATCGAATACGTTAAGAAGGGATTCAAGAGCACCATCGCAGAGAACAAAGACTACGATGCTGAAGGGCTTGTTCTCAAGATGCCTTTCGGACTTCTCAAGAGGAACGGTGGAAGGATCATGACGAAGATCAAGACATGCGACTTCCGTGCACTTGAGAGTGCTGAAGCAAGGAAGGCATTGCTTGAGAAGAAGACCGCAGAAAAGGAATATAACGGAACCCTTTAAATAATATTCAAATGAAAAAATTATTGACTTTAATTGTATCAGCTGTATCTATTTTAACGGTTTGTAATTCTTGCACTCCTTGCTCAGCTAGTGTTCGGGATGAATGGGGAAAAAATTATGTTTATGAAGCCAAAAACATGTGCGTTACGGCAGGAAAAATTGAATTTGACAACCATACATGGTATATGTTTTGGGGAGGACGTGGATCTATAGCAATTGTTCATGACCCAAATTGTAAATGTAATACAAAATAGCATTGTAGAACTCCGAACAAACTACAATGTTTTTACCTCTCTGGTTAAATATCAGGGAGGTTTTTTGTAAATATATACATAAACAGAAAAGATATGAAGACCGTTTACTCTATTGCATCAGCTCGCACTATTAAGTACCTCACTGGCGCTCGAGCAGGAAAAGTTTCTCACACCGCAGAGATTAGGAAAGTATGGAACGAAGAGAAGCGCGCTTACGTTGTTGGTTTCGATACCATCGAGGAAGCAGTAGAGTATATGAATAAGAAAAAGGAAAGTTATCTGAATCACACCGATCCGTTTGATCGCCATGAGTGGGAGCTTGTGTCCGATTGTCACCCTGGGTACTTTGTAGTGAAGAGTAAGTGGGGAACGAAGAGTAAGGGTGAAACTGTTGATAGTTGGAATGTTGTACCATTAGTAATCGAATAAAAATGAAAAAGTTTATCATCTTCGCAACTATTGCCTGCTTGTTCACTGCCTGTTACACCGACGAAGACCAGAAGCGTCTTCAGGAGGACTGCGTTACTCTCCAGCATCAGAAACAATATCTTAACGGTCAGGTGACAGATCTCAACAATCGGGTATCCACTCTCAATCAGAAAGTATCCGAGCTTAACTCCGAACAGAGAGCTCTTCAGGGAGGTCGCGAACCACGATACATCGTCAAGTTCAAGATCAAGCAGGGTACGTTTACCCTTGATATCTTCGAACATATCAAGAACGAGATGAACTCGATCGAGATAGAAGTTCCTGTTTGCCGCGAATACTATAATAGATTATCAGTTGGTCAGGATTTAACAGATGCATTCAAATGGGGATCTCTTGTGATGGATGGTGACTTCAGTACGCTTCATATGAGGGTTGTTGGTAAAAGAATTGAATAATTATGTGGAAGGAAAAGGTAACGCGTTTATTTAATGCAAATAACATAACTATCGAGAAGGTTGAAAAGTCTGTTGTTGCTCACTGTCCTGAAGGAACCGCATTCCTTGGAAATTATGTTACTGGACAGGAGAGGAATAACAAAAAGATCAAAACAGTAGAAAAGGAAATTCGAAAAGAGTCTCCTCTGGGATTTTATTACACCAAAAAGGTTATAGAGAAGATTGATGAAAGCACTGGTAAGAAACCAACTGAACGACATTGGTATACTGTGACTTTTCATCATAATGGAGTTTACTACATTCTCAAGTTCTTGACAAGATACGGGGAGAATGTGGTTTATCAAAACGAAGACAGCCTCAGACCCTGGGAGATTGCAGAAGGCGATCATGCATTAAGTGACACTATGCTTAAAGCCCTGCAGTCTCAAGTTGGGAACTTTTTCGAGCTTATGGAACAATATAAAATTAAATTTGTCAAACAAGCAACCAGAGCCGATAAAAATTACTGGGAAGAAGGATACAGATACTGGAAAGAATCAGGAATGTCAATATCCGATGTTAAGAATGATGTTTATGCATATCTATACGGTAACAAAAATGGATTGCGGGTGATGACGGATGAACAGAAGATACTTTCTCATGGCTTTGATCCAAAGACTAGTTTTAGAAAAGATAAAGAATCCAAATGAAAAGATATATACTAATAACTAACATCTGGGGCAGGAAAGCAGATAAGATTTATGGTTGGAACTATAAGGATCCGACCAGGAATAGTATTGTATGCGATGAAGAAAGGGTAGAGTTTGATACTGTGGATGAAGCCCGAACACATATTGAACTTTTCGAAGAGTACTGTGGTACTTTTGATAAAGCCCGTCGCCGTGATCATTTTAAGTGGCTGGAGAAACACTATGATTCCAACTACATCTTCGAAACACCTACACAGAGGGCATGGGGATGGCTTCTTGCTGATCGTGAAACTATGAACTGGGTGTGGGGTGGAGAAAAACTTTATGAATACGATAACCGCACCAATAAATTAATTCTTAAAGACATGCTCTTTCGTGGTCCTGATGAAATCCCTAAAAATTATAAATGGGATGATGGAGAATACGAAGGTTGGTTACAGTACCGTTGGGGTGATAGAAAGAATGCCGTAGGATATGTAGAAAAGAATACTCCAAAAAATACCACTCACAATAACGAACCCCTTGAGGATGATTATGAAGACTGGGAAGACTCCGTGGAGGATGAATATATAAGGAAAGAAACAAAAGAACTTGAGAAAAAATTAGAGGATCGGTGGTAGTTTGTTATATATAATTATGAAACGAATCAATCCAAATCATAATCCAAATCACCGTAGCGAGCGGTATAAATATAGTGAGATTAAAAAGCAACCACATCGAGATAACAATGTAAGACGATATAACGATAAAGAAGAATATTCGTATGGACGATGGGTTAACAGCAAGCCCCTCGAAGATGTTATTCGTGAAGCTATTTGTAAAGAGAGGGATGATTGGAGAATCCCTTATTGGATAGTGGAAGCAGAGGATTATCCGTGGGATTTTCCAGAGGATCAAAAGAAATATAAAAAGCAACATTGGACTCCTGAAGATCAGCAGTCTATCAGGGAAGCACTTGCGGAGGATGATGCAAAATACAGGAATACATCTCTTGCTAGGAGGGAGAGGTTTGTGAGAGTCCCTTCACTCAAGCGTTCAGAAAGGGAATGGGTTAACTTTTATAGAACATGGCCTTCAATAGCAAAAGAAGTGGCTATCGGTAATGAGAGATTTGTCGACGGTGCAAAACTTAAATATATCCCTTTGTTTAAAAAGATTTTGGATGAAGAATGGCCAGAAGACCTCAAGATGTGGACTGATGAACAATATGAGAATTTAATAAAGAATGGAAAGATAAAATCACGTGACTCGGAAATTTTGAAAAAGATTAATATAATGTAAAAATTATAGATTTTATTAAAACAACACGTAACTATATAGCATGGGTATTAATCTCACAGAAGTAATAAAAGAAAATATTAAGAAAGGTCCTTCTTATAAATCCGGTAAAGACATCATTCTTAAGATGTGTAAGAAGTTGGGAATCAAAACAATAGGTCAGTTCTGGGATGTACTTATTGAAAGTATGAGGTGTGGCTGTGAAAGGAATTTTTGGCAGCACCTACACGGCCCGTGTCTTGATGATGAAGGAGATCACATAGCATACGGGAAAGAAGAAATTGCAAAAGCTCTAGAAAAACCGGAGAAGGATCTCACTTGTCATGATATATGCGAGGTTTGCGGGAGTTGTGCTTATATCAATAGTATAGACTATAGTGTAATGTATCATCTAATTGAAATGATGGATGATAAGGGTATAAAATTAGAAATTCCAAAAATCAACAATGAAACAAGAGACTAAAATCCCAGCGCCTCTGCAGAATAAAGAAGATTTCATTAAGTTTATTGATGAACGTCTAACTAAACTGAGTTTTACAAAGGACTCGGAAAAAGAAGTCTGGATTAATGAACGAGATGTTCAATCCTCTTCTAGGACGATTGTCATCAACGGACAGCGTCATGATCAACCTAGAGAGACTCATCATCTCAATTTCGAAGTTGAGGTGTTTGGGGATGGAGAGATGAAAGATATTGATACTGAAGTAGTTAACCCGTTTATCGAGGTGAACTTTAATGTCTTTCAGGACGGTCAGGATATGTCCGATTGGCCAACTTTCTGTATGTTTTTTGATGACCAACTTTTGTTCGATTCATTGTTAAATAAAATATTTGGATTATAATGGGATACGAAGTACACGTACTTGCACCATATAGTTTTTATGGGGAACAGTTAACCACAAAGTGGCAAGTAGAAGATAAGATCAAGGAATGTGAGAAGGGTAGGGATGACGCGGTGAAAGCTATGTACAAGCTCGCATATATGACAGACCCTCAGAAGTTTATGGATAAGGACTACGAAGGAACTCCTGAGGAGTGGATTGATGAGAGACTGGAAGCAATCATCCATGACATTAAGGTGGCGTCTGTTGACCTATATAAATATAAGGTTCTACTTGAAATGTGGGATGAGTACCATATGAAGAATGCAAATGGAGAAGAGAAAACCATTACTCTTCCAAAGGAACTTCGAGACAAGAAACCAATTTGGCAACATGCATATGGTGAAGGTGATTGGATTGATCCAGTTTATCCAGATGGTACACCAGTAGCGGAGGAGGATTACTAATGAAGAAACTGTTTCTTATTTATGCTTTGATTTGTTTATCTTGTTCTAAATCCACCATAGATGAACAATCTGTTCAAGTGGACTACTTTCATTCAGAGTGTGTGATGGATGGTGTAGAATATTATGGCAGTTATAATATAAATCATCAAGCAGATGTAGAAATGTATCTTGTGAGAAGAGAGAGGTGTATCCTTGCAGTTATTGAATATGAATTCGATGGTGTGACGTACACTATGAATAAAGATACTGTTTATATTGATAAAGAGATTTATCATTATAAATTCGAAGAATTTAAAAATCTGTTGATAAAGAAAAACCAACTTCCAAGAGACACCACCATATTCAAAATCACAAATAATATGTATTGTGACTGGAAGACGTTTGATCAGATGTATACTAAATATATTTATTAGCACAAAAACATAGGTATTTTCAATTTAAAAAGAAAGGATGACCATTTAGTCATCCTTTTTATTATACTATTCTAAAAGCGCTGTTTTTTGTTAATTTATGAACCTCAGTAGATCCATCTAATTTGTAATACATAGTCACAGTCCAGTACCCAGGGGTCAGTAAGCTCGCAGTAGTGTTTGATATTAGAGGAGTTTGTGCAGGAGCATTAACTTTAATCTTTTTCAAAGTTGTTTTATTCTCATATTCCCAATATACTGAGTCATTGTCTATGTTACGAACCACAGAATTTCTAAATTGTGGGATTACACATAAGAGATCATTTTGTGTAAATGTATAATCGCTTAAAGTAAGTGATCCATTTTCTATGTTGTTATAATTATGAAGTTGAGGAACATAAATTAATTCAAATCGTTTAATATTTGTTTGATCAATTGCTCCTATCAACCCACCATATAATGATATAAAAGCACTCTTATTTTGAAATACTTTACCAAATTGTTTAGTTATCAATATGGCATATTTTGGATGTTCGTTTGTACCGGGTTGATCACTATTATTTTCAACATCATTCCAATCAATTACATTATATTGAGCAGATCTACCCATAACCCAGAAATTTGAAGTAATGTCGCTATGATTCATCCAACTAGTCTCATATTGAGATGTTGTTTGATTATATATATTTTGAACAACAATCAATTGGTTAAACGGAGACTGTCCAACAGTTTCTATATATGGAAGATATTGTGTTGTTAATATAGTTTCTTGTGGATTAAATTGAGCATTATATGGAGTAAATTCATAATTAGATATTTTATCCATCCAGGTTTCTGTCGTTCCAGCACTTCCATTGGTTACTTTATATATATCCAACCAACTCCCACGAGGATCGACACATTGATAACTACTTGATCTAGTCCATATATGACCAGATGAAGAAACAAGCATAATACAAAAACTTACTTTCTCTTCTTCTGTAGAAACCAATTTAAACGAAAAACTCACATTACCATTTTCATCAGGGGTATATAATTTATAATCTGTTGTGGTATCGTGTATCGGGGTGGCTTGTCCGTCTTTATATCTATAAATATTTATAATTTCTGTTCTAATAGCATCACCGACTGGTAATTTAAGTTTAACAGTTACAGGAACAACAACCCCTACTCCACCTTTGAGTTGCATGTAAAATTCAGCAACATTGTTTTCATTGCCTTCTATAGTTGAATAATCTGATACAGGTGGGTCTACGATATCAGTTAGATAATCAACACCAATAGGAATTATAAATTTCTCACTACTGGTAGCATTTTTATCTATTCTCTTTCCAAAAACAGTATTTTTTCCAACAGCAACTGGTTCAAAATTCCCAAGTGTTACTGTGTGGTCCATTTCTATATTTAATATGCCTGTGTCTTCATGAAAATTGAAGTCATGAGTTATTGTCCCATTCAATAATTTGATTTGATTAGTGGTAACCAGACACTCAATACAAGCGCGTTTGAGATCGAGATGAATAGGCATAAAATACCTTTCAAAGAATGCACCAAGCAACGATACCTTCAAAGCCAATTCATCTTTTGTCCATCCAGTTAATACATCTTCTATTTCTGGATTCCTATCATTAAAATTAGGGTCATTTGGGTCTGTTATTATGGGAGCTGATGACATTTTTTGTGCAGCTGCAACAAGAGACAAATGTGTAGTTTTCCTATGTGTGAAAAGAAGATTTGAATATATATCAGTAAGTGTATGTCTCAACTCTTTTTCAAGATACATATTATCTCCTTGCCACACTTCATATAATTTTGTTCCATCTCCCCATTCAAACCATTTAAGAGAATTATATAGAGATTTGTATGATCCTTTGCAATCAACAATATCTATAAAGTTAGAAATTAACTCCTTAAATTTCCTGTTTAAAAGAGCATAATCAGTATCAGGTTCATCTATATTGGTGTTAAGAAATGCTTTTTGAATAGATGTGGGTAGTTCTAATCCTCTGTTTTCTAGATTAATCTGTAATGTCTCATCCAATTCATATAAATCAACCCCAACAGCAACATCATCGCCTCCTATTTTAAACTTTTCAATATATTCTCCTGGTTCTTCTGCACTACATACAAGAAGTATTTGATGAATATACCAATTAGTTGATGGATCATCAAAATGTACAACAACACCTGTACTTGTTATAGATCTTGCTGATATAGTACTGAGATCCAACTCGGTTCCTTCATAGGACGGATCATATATATTTTGATTAATAAATCTATATATACTATCTTCAGGCAATTCAGAAGTTTGTAAGGTTTGTTGATCGGAAACAAACATCAATTTAATAGTATACCATAATCCGGTGGATAATTGTTTATCCAACCAATGAATATATGGGTATACTCCATCAAATGTCTCTCCTGTTTCTTTAATGAATCTAATCATTATTCAAATATTATATTTAAAGGATCATTAACAACCACCTGTTGATTATCTTCGGTATTTAACCAATCCCATCCTCCCATAAGTACTGGGAATTCGTGATCCGATCCCAATTCTATATTTCCGTGAGCATCAAGTCCTAGTCCAGGGTTTTCTCCTTCATATAGGTGAACTGTTTGGGTTTCTATATCGTATTTTCCTTTCATAGGATTCCAAACATATTTATTAATAGTGTATTGTTTAGTTTGTAAAGCTGTTTCATTCTTTTCGGATAAGAAATAACAGTTTACACCATCTACACCTTCTACATTATCAACAATGAGTTTTTCTATATCTGATTTCGGAATGAATTGATCCGATAATATGTTAGTGAAGAATTCCCCAATAAGTTTTCTAACCTGAGCTTCTACATACGATCTGTCATATTTATTACTCTTAAGTTTAATATAAACAGAAAGCATATACTTACAAATCTCAGGATCTATAATATTATATGTAACACCGGCAAGTTGTTTACCACTATTTTCAAGAGATTTAATGATGGATTCTTTTTGTGTATCTGAAAGAATCATATCATTTTCACTTAAATTAAAGTAATCCAATCCATTATCAAGATTGAGTTTATAATTCTTCATTGCGAGAGTATTAACAATCATACTACCCGGTTCGCTCCAAGAACGGTTGTATCCTACAAATGAAAACTTACTTAAGTATTCTTTATAGTTTTCTGGAGAGGATAAAACAAACGCTCTACTATTATATCCTATATTATTACGTACGGACTCCAGATCTTCAGCATTACTACCACTAGTTATTCCATCGGTAGTTCCAAACGTTACGTTAAATAATGAATTCCCATCTAATGATTCACCATTAATATCGTCTAAAGGATTATCAAATACAAAATAAGTTTCGGTGTGTGGATCTATATTACCATTTTCTCCGTCATGAATAAGGTATGTTACTTTAACAACATCATTATTTTTAAGAGCACGACCGTGAACATCATTACCAAATATCAAATCAATTCCTCCAGTATATCCTACCTTGTATGTATATTGTAGTCCATCTGCAGTCATATCATAAAGAGATGCTCTATATTCCCACTGTTCATCATTAACTGTGACAGTCAAGTAATCCGTATCTATATCACCAACAAATTGAAAATTTCTAGTCCAGTATTTTCCACCATTACTTACAAAGGTCTGGGATTCAAATCTTCCCTCTACTGCATATAAGTATTTATCAGAATGGTCTTTTTGTATATTCAATACGATTGCTTCTTGAGGAAGAATAATATTATATTGTAATCCGTTTTGAGTACATGTGAGTTTTTCATGGTTCTTTATTATAACATCCAGATACTGAGTAGAAGTTGGGGTAAATGTAAGTTTGAGTTGAACCCCTGTTGCATGTCCATAAAATGGTTCGTATCCAGTCATAGAAGCTAACCCATATATAGATTTTTTCCTCTGCGCGGTCCATTTGTTCTGTTCGGTCAACGCATCCTCTATATACATCATCACATTCTGGACAGTACCAGTTAATACGTTAATCAACTGTCCAAAGATAGTTGAATTACCATAGTTGGATCCAAAATTAGATAATGTTTTGGATAAATAATTTTTTACAGCAGAAGTAAAGTTGTAATATTGTGTCTCTAATAAAGAAAATAATTTCATAGTATTTATGATATTTTATATGTTTTTTGTACGGTCTCTATCCCTTTAGTGAATGTTATTTGTATGACTGCTATATCCTGTTCCGTTCCTTGTAAAAGGTAAACTTCTACATCATATTTCCAACCCATCAAATTTAAATTCATTAGGTCTTGTTCAACAATCATTTTAAGATTATCCGCGGATAATCTCGTATCATACAGATACTTATCGTAATCAGTTCCAAAATTTTCATCACCAAGAACTTCTGTAGGCGTGGTGTCGAATAGTATATCGACCTGTTGTATCAACAAGTCTACTTCATAATTAAGAGTGGGTGAACCACTTTTTTTATACATACTAAAATCAACCATTAAAACAAATAAATGTATTTACCTGTAGTTACTAAATCATTGTCTTGATTCAAAATATATATCGTTCCTTCATTAGTTTCTTTTGGAAGCATATTTCCCACGACTTTAAACACTATTCCTTTATTGGTGCGACCAACCTCGTTGAATATCACTCCTTCGATTTGTAATTTAAACCTATCGACCAATGATTTATATGAATCCAAATTAATGGCTATATTTTCTGTCACCAAAGGATGTACATATACACCTTCTATATCTCTTGTTTGATAAAAGACAGGTTGTAATAAATGTTTTTTGGTCGAATCCGAAGGTGTCACCATGTGAACATTTTGAATTATCTTATTAGTTGCTGTTAAATTGATATTGTTCATATCTAATGTATTTAAATTTATAAATGATGGAATCAAATTATTTTCATCATCCCCTCTATTAGCATTTGACATACATGCGAATATCTCCGGGGTGAGACTTAATTTATTTGACATTATAGTTATAAATGGGTTGTTTATGTCATATCCACCAGCTCTATCATAAAATATAATTGAGGCCTGAATATTCAATCCATCTTTAAAGTTTCCAGATTCATCAAAGAAGCATTCTCCTGAAAAATAAGGAGATACTTGTGCATCGAAAGATAATGAGAAGTCGACATTGAAAGATGGAAGATGGGCACGATAATCCAAAACAGAACCTTCATCTCTTTCTGTACTAAATGTAAACAATTCGGATGTTATAGGATCATACAATTTAGATTGTTCGTAATATATATCATTCGAATCTGCAATAACATATTGTACAATACATGCGACATTTGAACAATTATATATAGCAGCGAAATATGATTCCACATCATCATAATCCGTATTAAATGTCAATCTCATGTCAATATTTTTCGTTAATGGATTGTATTTTGTGTGTAATGTTAAGTCTTCTGGATCGCTAATCATCAGACTGTTTTGTCCACCGGTCCAGTCTTCTTTTTTAATCCAACTATCCTCACCTTCTTCCACAACAAACAAACAAGCATGAAGTAAAGAACATGCTTCTACACTATTATCCATTACACCTAAAGCTGTTCTTATACCCACTGTTGAATCTGAAAACAACAATGTATGAGGGTCTATTATATTAAAATCCATATATTCATAGTAGTCATCCATTCCTCCAAATCTCACAGGAGAACAAGCAAGTGCATCTTTTCTCTCAAACATATAATTACCGAGTTGTACTTCAATTCCATGTATATATGTACAAAGAGTTAAAATATATTTTGCCTTGTGACTAAATGTATCTACAGAATATTGTGGAAAATATAATCTAATTGTAGCTTGTGTCAAATTAGTATAGTCAGTTCCACTAACCACGATATTATACCAATCATTCTCATTTTTGAATAAATGATTGTGTTGGGATTTTGGAAGCAAGTAGCAAGACTTATCTGATGTAGCAACATCAACATTTCTACGAAATGTAAAGTCGCTTACTACAGAAGTTCCAGGAAATAATTGAACTACATATGGTTGAGTTCTTCCGGTTGTCCCAACTAATACTATATCTGTTGTTAATCTCATATTCAATTGAATGATTTTGGTAGTATGTAAATATCATTTAAATAATAAAGGTAAGATACATATATTTATTTGAATCTAACAAGTAAATTACATTGAGCAAATATGATACTCGACTACAATTACAATTCTAATAAAAAGAATCTTTCTATTTCCTATATCAAGGAAAACGGCGCAAAGCAAGTTCTTAATTTTAACGTTGAAAGATTTAAATCTTACTACAGAACACCAACAGGTAAATACACAAACTGGGACGGGAGTAAATGCGATATCCGTTGGACTGAGCGTCCACACCTATTTGACTTAAAAACTTATATAACAGAATTACCTGAACAGTATAAGAAATTACTTCGTGGTAAGACTGCTCCAAAGTTGTATACCTTTGATATTGAAACACGTACAAAGAACGATGGTGACAAGGAGGAGACTTTCCCTGAACCTTCAGAGGCGAAGTTCCCTATTACAACAATATCTATTGTGTCTCCGGAATGTAATGCTATGATTCTCGGAACGAGACCTCTTGGTCCTGGCGGTGATGCTCTTCTCCAAAGTCGGTTCGAGGAGTATATAAACAAACTTGAATATTTTTCTGAACTTGGCCTTCCTATGCCAAAGATTAAGTATGTTTGTTTTCCTTCTGAAGAATCAATGCTCAGATATTTCTTGGAGAAGATAGTTGCTGTGGTTCCTGTCCTTGCTGGGTGGAACTCAATCCTCTTTGACTGGCAGTATATTCAGAATCGTTGTAAGTTCTATTATCCTAATCTTTATTTTGGAAGTTGTTCTTGTATTAAGTCGTTGACGAGTAAGAACTACACTAATCAGAAACAGGAGAAGGTTCGTCTATCCATGCCTAATCACACACTCATTCTTGATATGATGGATGTTATTGAGAACTTTGATATGGTTGTGATGCCAATCAAAGAGGCTATGGGGTTGGATTTTGTTGCTTCGGAAACTATCCATGCTCATAAGATTGAGTATGATGGTTCACTAGAATATCTATATCAAACTGATTATGACCGATATGTATTTTATAATGGTATTGATAGTCTTCTTGTTCAGTTATTGGATAAGAAATTCAAAACCATGCAGAATATCTATACACAGGCGTTGTACTGTGATGAGATGATAGGTAAGTGCTTTAGTAAGATTGCACTTTCTGAAGCATTGTTCTTCAATTACTTTTATCAGAATGGGATCAAGGTTGTTCCTGAAGAGAAGAATCCGGATCGTGGAAGATTGTTGGGGGCATATGTACGTAAACCACTTCCTGGTAAGTGGAAATATATTTGTTGTAACGACTTCGCAGCTCTATATCCATCTACTATCCGTACAACTAATATTGGTCCAGAAAACTACGTAGATGCATTCTGGAAAGATGATATCCTTGATCCATATCGTTCAGATCTTCAAAAGTATATTGTCATTGGTCCTAATGTGTTTGAAAATAAAGGAACATTAGAGAAACCAGAACTGGGTAAGTTCATTGGTAAGTATCTTGATGATGAGAAACTGGAGAAGTACAGGAAGGATCCAAACTACTTCGTAAGTGTTAATGGATGTGTGTATAAGAATGACAAGGATTATGCATTCAGGATTATCCAGACTGAACTTGCTATGAACCGCAATAAGTCCAAGTATCTTTATAAGAAGATGGATGCAACTGTAATGGCAGATGTTAAACACATTCTGGATGGTAAGGATATTAAGGATCGCAGTTACGAAGATGATGTGGTTGAAGGAGTTAAGGAGATTGGATATACTGTTGTGAATACATCAGATATTCGTCAAATGATGGCTGATGGAACTCTCAAAGAATTCTCCATCAAACTTGAAGATGAAATCACATACCTTTCATCATTTGAACAGGCTTGTAAACTCCTTGCAAATAGTCTTTATGGAGGATCTAGTCACGTAGCATTCTTCTGGTTCAATATGAACCTCGCAAATGACATCACTGGAGAAGCTCGCAATATTATCCACAAGATGGAACATCACATTCCTGACTTCCTTGCAAAGAATTGGCCTTCTCTTACTGATCTCCATAAGAAACTTGGGATACATGTTGATCCGGTGCGAGCAGCCCGAGTACTTGAGAATAGTATTGATGTAACAAAAGAGATGAATCCTGATTCTGCATATCATGGAAAGAGTTTTGCAACAATTGTCTATGGTGATACAGATTCTCTTTATATATCATATGATTCGCTCGTTAAGTCTATTGATGGTAGTGATAAATGGGATATTGCCAAGACAAGAGACTTTATTGCAAAGTTCGCTCTTGAGTTTATGAACGACCATAATAGGGAATTTATGGAGCAGTATTATGCAACACGCTTTGGTAAGAGTGTACAGAACTTCGAACTTGAGACCATAGCACTTTCTGGTTGTTGGTTGGATGTTAAAAAACGTTACGCGCAGATACTTCTTTGGAAGGATGGTAAAGTATTTGATATTGATGATCTACCCCTTAAGATTAAAGGTCTGGAGATGGTTAAGTCAAGTGTTCCTCGTCAGGCGCGTGAAGGTCTGAAAAGAATGGTTAGGTATCTCCTTGAGGATAACGAAGAGGACTACGTAACACAGCGTCTTAATATCAAGATGCAAGAAGAGAAGAAAAAGTACTTTGATGCAGATCTTGAAGATATATGTGCGAGTATGGGTATCAATGGTTATACCAAGTATATTGCAGACGATACTGATCCTAGTGGATTAAAGGTCAATCCTAAATGTCCTGTGGGACCGAAGGCTCTCGGAAATTATAACTGGTTAAGGCAAAAGTATGGACTCCCCGGGGAACCAATGTATGGTGGTAGTAAATTTAAGATTTATATGTTTAGACCGAAAGGATCCAATCCACGAAATGACATACAGTACTTTGCATTCCAGAGAGGTAAGTATCCAAAGTGGGCTGATCAGTATGCCCCGGTATCCCGTGATGAAATGTTCCGTCAGTATATGATTGATCCATTTAATAGAATTCTGGAAGCCATTGGTTATCAAAAACTTAATCCTGATGGAAGTATTCAAATGAATTTGTTTGATTTTTAATTATGATAGTAAAAGAGATCGAAAAAGAACAAGCGTTCTACTTTATCAACGATCATCATTTTGAACTTATGAACAACAAGTACTGGAGCAGTAAGTATGTTTACTATGGAGTATTTAATAATGATGAACTCGTTGCCATACAGATAGTTGTTCCAAACTTTCCTGGTTGGAGTTATGAGAAAGGTAAGATTGATGGAAGTTGTCATCTAGTAGTACTCCAAAAGACTGAAGGGACGGCTCATGGAGTATTCAAAACAGTTCTCGATTATTTCTCTCCTCTCTACAAGAGTAAATATATTTATCTCGAAGTATATGTAGACAAACTAAGGGATATGTACGAAGGTCTTGGATTTCAAAGAGTATGGAAAAGCAACCCTCATATGTATAAGAAATATATAGATTAAAGTAAAGATGGTGATGTTATTTGGTAATTAAAATCATAAACATTATAAGATATGGATTTATATCGCAAAAACGAAATTGCTCTCCGCGAACTTCACGAGCAGATAGTTGCAGATATCAGGACAGTGCTTGAGGAGAAAGGATACCATCACGGTGTGGTGTCACACAATGACGAATTTCAGTTGATGAGTGATCGTTTGATTATCAACGGTACTCACACAGACTGGATCACAGTTGATAATCTGCTTAAACATCTACATGATGCCTATCATGTAATTCCAGCGTAAATAATTTAAAAGATCGGAAAAGAGCTATATTAAATAGCTCTTTTTTATATTTTATAGCATGATTACAGATATATTCGAAGACGTTTCAACAGAAAAATGGCATTGTGATAATTCTCTAACTGGTCGATGGGAGGATTTCTTGACCCCTGGGGAGGATTTCAATGATTGTCTCAAAGTAGAAGCTATTGGTCAACCTATAGCAGATGAATTTTATAAACGTTGTCTTGGTGCTTTACAAATTCGCCGATACGATTATAACAATCCAGAACAACGATTCTTTCAAAAGTTAGATGTTGACTGTTCCATACAGTTGTATGCGAAGTCTCTTGATGTGTTCTGGTTAAATATCTCTGAAAAGTTCCGCCAATGGGATACTGGTGATATGTGTATAGAACTCTGGAGTGATTTTGAAAGAGGAAAACCAGGATGGGCTATAAAGTCAACCCATACTAATGAAGGACCGGATTACTATCTCTATACAACACCAAAACATTTCTATGAAGTATGTGCAAATCGTTACTTCAATGATATGATAACGAAAATCACATCTGAATGGAATCGCGACACTATTAATCAGTTCATACAAAAGGCGGAAAATGATTTAAGACGGGATCATAATAGCAACGGCATTTACCCATGTACTGTGTGTGGATATGACACACAGCTCCTGAAGACTTGGACAAAAGTTGGTGACAAGGAGTGGTATGGAGTATGTATTTGTATTCCTTGGAAGACTTTATTTAACGAGTTCCTTATAGATATTAATATGTATGATAGGAATTACAATAAATTAAATATTAATAAGGAATATGAGTGATTTTGTGGTTGATTTCATCACACACTTCCAGAATCTTGGAACAATAGACACATTCACTAATGGATGCTGTTATTGGTTTGCAGTCATCCTCAAAGAGAGATTCCAAGGAACTATAATGTATAATCCAATAGATAATCATTTTGCAACACTCATCAACGGATTCCTTTATGACATCACTGGACAGATATCTAAAGATGGATGGGAAGAGTGGGATGAATATAAAAAGTTAGATGAATTAGAAACAGAAAGAATATATAAATATTGTATAGCTAAAACAGAGGACTAATGGGAAGAACAGCAGGAGTACCAGGATATAGTGGTGGATTGGCTAGTAAGCAAGAAGATCCATTTTTCAAGATTTATAAAAGACCGACAATACAAAAACTTATAAGATATCATAAACATTATGCAGTTAACAGGAATACAAATAATTAAAGCGGGTGATCTCGACCCTATTATAACTAACTATCGAGATGATTGTGTACAACAGCAAGGTGTAGACCTTCGTGTTAAGGAAATCCGTCAGGTGAGTGAGAAGGCTAGTGGTTATATTCCGGAATTTGGTAAGTCCATTATTCCTACCACGTTTAAACTTTCACTCTACGATGACAAGACATACGTTCTCAAACCTGGATACTATGAAGTAGAATTTGAAGAGGGATGTGCTATTCCGAATAATGCAACTCTTCATATTAAGACAAGATCATCTCTCGTGAGATGTGGGTCTCAGTGTTATAGTGGGCAGTTCGATGGAGGATTTCATACAGATAACATGGGATGCTTCCTTCACGTCATTCTTCCAATTTCTATAGACAAGGGAGCGCGTATTGCGCAGGCATTAGTATTTGAAAGCAATCCTGTTTCTAATGATCATCTTTATAATGGTCAGTGGCAAGGAGATAAACAAAGAGATAATAAGTAATATGAGTTGGACAAAAGGACATCCGGAGGAAGACGGACAGTATCTCGTATGTGAGATACGTAAGTATAAAGATAAACAGTGGTTGGAGGTAAAAATTCTAACTTGGAATAGTTATTACACTTGTTGGGATGACGAAGAAGGAGATGATAACTATTGTAAACCAGAAAACGTATATTGTTGGATGCCTCTACCTGAAAAACCAGAAATGGAATAATTATGTGGACGGAACATGATACCCAAATGTTGTCTTCTATTGAGACAGAGCTTCTCACATTGATTGACGCATATCAGTTTGAACTTGGTGAATGGCCTGATTTGAATGAAGACGAAAGAAGAAATTTAATTAGTGGAATCAATCTTAAATATAAACAAATAGATTGGTTGTATGAAATGAAAGAAAAAATAGAAAAATTGTCATGAAATTTAAAAAGAAACCAGTAATCATAGAAGCTGTTCAGTGGAATGGAGATAATGTGGGAGAAATACTTGAATTTATAAATCATTCTGATATCAGAATCGCTTCTCATGAAAGTGAAGGTGTACAGAAAGAAGAATTGTTTATAAATACTCTTGAAGGATCTATGCACGCTAGTGAGGGAGATTGGATCATCAAAGGTGTGCATGGTGAGTTCTATCCTTGTAAACCAGATATTTTTGAAGAAACTTACGAACCTGCAGAATGAAAGAATTTTTTAAATGGGTGCTAATAATATTATTAGCAGTATTAACTTGCCCTTTTTTGTTATTGCTTTGTGGAGCAATTGTAGTTATTCTTGAGTTGTTTATAACCTTGTTTATTATTGGGCTTCCGTTTATAATTCCGGTAATAGCAGTGTGGTCTATTGCTGAATATTTTAATGAGTGATTATGAGTAACGAAGAACACTACTTTGAAAATCTACTCTTCTCTTATAAACGAGGTGGAGTAGAGCAATATAATATATGCAAGCAAAACGATATCAATATTCAGTATTTGAGTAATGATGTTAAAAGAGCTATAGAGATTTGTGCATCGTATGTGATTGATTGTTGTGGATGGAAACCGGGAGATCTCGGAGATTTTCTTGCTGGTGATTGGAGAAGTATTAACCCATCTGAGTGATTGTTTTCTCTGTTAGGATCTTAAAATCCCATCCTTTACTATCACAGAACTCTTTAGTGGATTTCCACTTACAGAAATTTTTACGCCATTCTTTCGCAAACCAACTGTTTTCATTAACTGGTTGATGTGTTTGAGAGGATGGCTTTATTTCTATTACAGCATATCGTCCATCACTATATTCTATAAAGAAATCTGGGAAGTAATGATGCCAGTTGCCTTCTGGATCAATATAAGGAATAGAGATACATTCAGAAGCCCAGTGTTTGATCTTTGGGCTCCTTTCACACCAATAAATAAAAGTCTTCTCGTACGATGATCGGTATATCACCTTGTCATGCTCAAATTGAGGAAAAATCTTTTTGCAAGATCCAGCATTGATATAACCTTGTTGGTAACGAGAAGACTTTGAGGGTTTGAAATCTTTGATATTCATTTATTTACTTTCTTTTTTCTTCTTCCATGCACCGAACTCTTGTTCCTTAGCCTGTACACAGATTGAAGTAGTATCGTCCGTACCAAAGTACTTCATAAGGATCGGCTTCATTGCAGAAGAGGCCGCGCTGAAACGAAATTCAGTATCTGTACTATTATCAGTAATAGTTTCTTTACTATATGAACCTTTATATTCTTTTGCTGCAGTGTACATATCAAATACTTTTGGTCCCATGCTTGAATAGATTCTATCATTACCATTCATATATAACATTTCAATTCCTCTCAAGTCGCGTGGTTTACCTCTTTCGAGTTCACATTCTACTTTAAGTCCAGTTGGAAAATCGTCAAGACCAAGTGGGCCGAGATGGGTGATAGTAGTATTTTTGAGAATCATATTACCCATAGACATAATTGGATGGAAAGGATTACCAATTGTTACATGCCAAAGTCCGGTAGGAGCTGGGGATAGGAGTGAGTTAACCATACTCTTCTGTGGTCTTCCAAGTTTATTAAGAAGTCCACCAGCGAGCATACCACCAAGATCATTGAGGAAGTTTTTAATAGTGTTAAGTATACCACCATTTGCCTGTACATTGCTCTTTACTTCCGATTTTACAGTAGATATATCTTTTGTAAATGCATCTACGAAATTTGTAAATCCTCCGGATGTTTTCATAATATTTAGATTGGCAAAAATATTATTCTGGTGAGCACCACCACCGTAATATCCTCCTCCCCAGAAAGTACCTGTAGTATATGTCACATTAAGTATATTAGAAATTAAATCAAGCATAGCTTGTCTACCATTGATGCCGTTATAACTCCTGAGTTCATATTCAAATGTGATTTTAAATGATTGATTGAAATTTATACCATCTTTTCCACGATAATATACTTTCTTTACAGCATCAACTGGGCCATAAACTTTGTTATCGTCTCTCCAAGTAAGCATACCGGAATACGGAGGATCTATGCCAAGATTTTTACCGCCAAACATTTTTTCTATATATGGATTAATTGCTCCACCGCTCATACCTGCTTGGTATTGCTGACGATACGTCTTATCAAACATAGCGGATGCGGCATTAAGAGGTTTATTACTCGCATCTGCATTGTTTTGAGCCTGTTCCCATTGCGCCGTTTTTTCTTCAAAAGGCATTGATACTGAATAAGATAGAATACTATCAATATTATTTCCAGGTGTATTTAACCAAGTCACCATTTGTCCAATTGGTACAGGGTTTGTTGATTTTGTTTGCTTCCTTGTTTTACCTATACCAGCTGCTGAAATATAATCATCTACCGGTGTGGGATAACGCCTGAGAGTGATAAGATAGTTATTAGGAATTTGTCCAAGATATTTACAATACATGAAGTCTGCATATGAATAAATTGCAGTACCTAACATTCCTTTTTGAGAAGCGTCAACGAGTTCACGAATGGTATATCCACCATTCTGTCTCATTTTTTTACGATTTTCTGGAGTGTCGATAAGTGGGACATTATTAGAAATTCTCCACTGAGATGCTTTAAGTGCGGCATCTGGATCATCAATAGACATATCTCCACCGAGAAGCACGGCGCCTGATTTGTTAAATATTGATTTAACGCCAGGTTTACCTACTTTAGGATCATAACTCGGATCCTCTGCCATTTTTTGTTTTTCTCTTTCATCAATAACATCAGCAAAAGCAAAAAATGGATTAAATGCAAGATATGAGTTTAATTCTGCAGCAACTCCTTTTCTGAGCAAGTATTCTCTATTTACTCTTGCTCGAGAGTAACCACCAGAATTTTCAAATGCAGCTCTGTCTAAATTTTTATATAACATCTTATCAGCAATTTTAAATATGATACTAAAATAATAAGGTTAAAATCATGAATGTATTTGTTTTCAATATTATTATTTAATCAAGTTTACATTTAAATAATTATGGGTATATCAGATTACTTGGTAAAAATAGAAGAATTAACAAATACAAATCTCCAATTACTCAAAGCTCTTAATGATTCATTTTATACAAATCAGGAACATTTGAGTGTTAATTTGGACGAAGGGTCATTCGCGATTCCTTCATTTATTTCATTGGAAAACAAGATCAACTCTCTTCAAAATAATTTTGATAATCTTGTTAATGCTCCTATTTCGAGTGAAGCATATTTTACATTTGATGGTAATAGTAGGGCTATTGAAGTGAGAAAATATGAGCAGTCTCCATCTCCAGTCTCACTCAATGATCAATCTCATTTTTATCATGAGAACAACCAAGTATTAAAGGACTTCCTTACCCCTGTCCCATACCTTCGATTTAATCTTAATAATCTCCCTAATGACATCACCACAGTGGTTGTCAGAAAGGTTGCTGCTATATCTTCCACAGCTAAAACATTATTTGCAGAACTCCTAGGTAGTGGAAATATTGTATCGAAGAAAGTAGCATGGGGAGACTTTAGAAAAGTGCTCGATGGACTCGTACAAGACACAGATTATATATTATATGATACAACCAAATCCCTCCCTATAAGAGAAGGCCAGGGTTCTGGATCATATGTCATAAGAGAAATTGTTGATGAATATATTGATGATAATCTCGATCAACATATTATTCTTCGATTCGCAACAGATATTGAAGGATATCAAAAATCTCTAACTCGTCTTCTTTTTGACCAAACTATAGAAACAAAACTCGTACCGGGCGACTATCTTGTTACTTGGGATGGTAAGGTAAAGTTCCAAATAGAAGAACTTAATTTTAACACTAATACTATTAAGGCTCGTGTTTGTTTTGGTGATTACACAGACATGGTTCCTTTTACTGGAGCATCTAGTGTTGATTCCAATTCAATAAGTGAGATGTCTAAAATAAAATATTTCTCAAGCCTCGACAACACACAACTTTTTGAATCAGAAAATTATGTGAAGGTTCCTCTTGAGGAAGATCAATATATTTATGTAGCTATTGCTCCTCTTAATAGCAGAATGAATATTCGTGCTCCTTGGGGTGAAGGTTTAGTAGTTAATGTTGATAAATTGACTAGAGAAGATGCTGGAGAAGGAGAGGATGATCACTTTAGGGCATATTATGATACTTGTAGAAATATTGGAGATATCTTAAACGAGATATCTAAAGTCATGTCTAATACAACAACTAGTCATACTAGCGAGGAACTTGATGCATTCCAGGCAGCAAAACCAGAACTAGAAAAAGAAATTCTTAAGGTTGTTCATATCAACAAACATCTTGATGAAACAACTACTATAAAAAATATTCGTGCTTTATATAGCCAGAAAAACGCATATAATGCAGACCTCACAGAAACACAAAATTCATTAACAGTTCTTCAAGAACAATTATCTGCTATTGACTTCGAAGACACTACAGGTATTCGTGCCAAGACGCAGAATCAAATTGACGAACTCACCAAACACAAAAACGAATTAACTAATGCATTAATAAAGATATCCGATGAGATTGCTCTTACTGCAAATAATTCATTAGTTCCTATAGAAAATGCTAAATATAGGATTCGTGGATTCTTTGATTTTGTTGGATTTGTAGATGGGTTAAATAAAGCAGGATATACTGATATTACCGAAGGAAATATTAAAGGTATTTCAGTACAATATAGATATCGTAATATTCAACAAGAGGTAGGAACAGCTACTACTTTTGTTAAAGATAGAGATAATAGCGGATCTATAGAATCAAACGAGACATTTATTTTCTCGGACTGGAATCGTCTTGCCACACCTCTTCGTCCAAAAATAAGGAAGTCTGGTACTGGAAACTATGAACCAGAGGAAGATACATCCAATAAGAATCTTCCATCATTCAATCAAATAGATATTCCTATTACTCAAGGAGAAATTGTTGATGTGAGATTGAGAGTTATATATGACTTTGGATATCCTTTTATTCAGATGATGTCAGATTGGTCTGATGTAACTACATTTGAATTCCCTGAAGAATTTATTAAAGATGTAGATATAACCACCATCATAGACGAAAACAATAGTGACATAGAAACCAATCGTTTCAATTCAATTCTTTCCAACGAAGGAGTAATTGATCATGTTGAAGATAAGATCCTCGACCAGGATGTAACATATTTCCACAAACCAGAAAATATCTCGAGTGGATTCTATACTGCGGAACGTCGTATTATTCCTCTTCGTGATAAACTTAAGGACATGGATGATAAGATTGTACAACTTGTTGACGAGATCACGGGAGATGCTGCAGATCAGCTTCAAGTAAGCATCGATTATGATGAGTCATCTATTATCATTTCCCCATATGAAACTGGAAATATCATTTTGAAGAGTTATCAATCTTTTGGAGCTGATGCTGGAACATATGGAAATTATGAAAAGGACTCCGATGGAATTGTTAGTTTGTTATGTAATATTCGTCTTACTAATACTTCCGATCATTCTTTAAAGATATTCCCTATGTTTATTGGTGGAGATGATACTATTATCAATTCATCGTTGAGAAATTATAAATTTGATAAAGATGAGTTCTATAAATCAGAAAACGCAACTGATGCCGATCCATCAGCTGTATGGGTAAATATTCCAGATGAAACTGCTGCTACTAGAAGAAATTGGAAAGCTCAGACGGTAAATCAAATAATCACATTCCGTACTCAGAGCCCATGGGATGGAACATATTATTATGATTTTACTGGTGCTGCTGAAAATAATGGTGTTTTACCTGCTGATAAGGATAATATAGAAATCCCGGATGATAGTGGTATGTTAATGTATCCTTATCTAATTAAAGAGAATGGACTTAAACTAACATTCAAAGAAACAGCAAAATATATGTTATTAAATAAGGATGAAGATATTGTTATTCCTGTAATGGTTCAATATAAACTCTCTTCCAGTTCTCTTACTCCTCGTTCTTATAAAAAGACAATATCTTTTGATATTCGTACATCTCTTTATAATGATCCATATACTTATACATTTACTGTAGAAACTCCATATGAAACACAAGTTGAGGATAAACTTGTTAGTTCATTGACAAAGCGATTTAATAACAAGGAAATCAAGAACCTAAGATATAGAAGCATTGTTAGATAAGTATGAGTGATAAAAAAGAAATAATGTTAGCTATTAGAAGAGGAGAGATTGATATAAACAATCAATCTCTTTTCTTCCCTATAATTATTAAAGGACTTCTCATTAAACTTAATGAACAACTTTTAATAAGAAACAAAAAGATTCCCCATTTCATTATTCATACTGGGGATGATACTATGTACTTAAGTGTCAAAGGACAAGATGCTTCAATTGAACCACTTGAGATATCTAATGAGGATTATGTATATAATTCCGTTCCGCGTTGTTTGGTAACAGTGAATGGTATAAATCTCGAAACTGATCAGTTAACCAGTCCATATGTGCAAGGGCAGATGCAATACGAAAGTGAGGATTCTATATATACTCTCACAGGGGAATTTCGCCGTATACCCCTTAAATTAGCAGTTAGTTGTAAATATTATGTTGATAGTTGGGGTGATATGATGGAACTCACACAACACATCATTTCTAAATTAGCGTTTATTCAAACATATACCGTTTCTTATATGGGACAAGCAATTCGTTGTTCATATACCATTCCAACAGATATTGATAGAGAATACACAACAGAGCTTGATGGTACCACACAGGATAATAAATTAAGAACCACTGAACTCTCACTTGAGATTGAAACAAACTTCCCGGTATGGGAACCACGAACCATGATGTATTCAGATAATGTCATCGTCCACACTTCTGGAGAGGGATTGGATGGAGCACAAACACAAAATGCTTTAGTAAAAAGAGATAGAGATGGGTATGTAGCTGATACTGAGGTTCTTTCTGATGATAAAGAATATATAGTATACGATTATAAAAATCCAAAAATTAAAAATCCTTCAAGCAAACTATATATAGATAGATGAAATTAATTCACGCAACTATACGTCCAGGGAAGGTTCTGGAGATTGTGGAAGACGGTGCAGGTGCTATTAAAGTGTCTGCTCCAGGACTCTTTACTGATGCTGATGGTACAGAAGTACTCCCTCCAGTATATCCTTGGCCATTTGGTCATCATGCAAATGCATATTCTTGTCCAAAGGTGGGAGAAGAAGTATGGGTAATATCTTTTACAGATAATCCTCTCCAACTTCATTGGGTGAGAAAAGATGACTTTCCGGAAAATCTCAAAGACCTACCTCTTACTGACGAGACTCAGAATCTCGAAGTGGTTGTCAATCGAGAATTTGAAGATTCTAAATGGGCAATTCTTTACTTTAGTAATGATGATGGTTGGATGATGAGAAAAGGAGAAGATGGATTGATTAATATTAGAGAGGATGGTAGTATCTTTCTCAAAACAAAGTTTGACAAACGTATTATTGATATATGCGAAGATAGTATTGCATTAGGTACAGAAGGCAAAGCAGGAGACAACGCTATGTTATATAGTAAATGGAAGGAATGGGCAGACGAACTATTGAATCAATTTAAAACTACTTTAATGAATGCTGCATCAGCAAATCCATATACAGTAAACCTCGCACCAGCATTTCAAGCAGTCGCTGCTGCGTTACAACCAAAGATCGATCCAATTAAATCAGAACATGTAACTATAGTAGAGAATTAATATGATATACAGACCAAACGGAACAAGATATGAAGAGTATAAACTCTGGGAAAACACCAAACAGACCCCTTATGACTATAAAGGACAAGGATTGGTGAAGAGAATAGTATCTAAACCAATTGCAAATACTGACAATCCGGTTTTACAATCAGTACTCAAATTTTATGAATCTTCAATAGTGTTCTTACTCAAGTATATTGACATACTTAAACACTTTAAGGATGTTCATTGGAAAAATAGGTAACATATTAATATTCAATTAATTAGACTCATCAAACTAAAGATTTGGTGAGTTTTTTGTATATAAATATGTTAAACCATAAAATTTTAAGTATGAGTATTAAAAATGTATCCGGTTGGATCCCTGCGGTTATCGCAACCCTCTCTGCTTTAGTAATTGCATTTGCTATAGGACTAATGGCAACTCGTGCCACTTCTAATGATTATCCATTCCGTATTCAGCGAGACAACATGGAGCTGATGTACGATGGAGCTCGGGCAGATCTGGTGCAGTCGATCGATTCTGTAATACACACAGTTGCTCCAACCACATGTATGAATGGTCTCGCTGTATTACGAGAATGTGAGAAATATAACATAGACATTTTCTTCGTTCTCGCCCAGGGACACCTTGAGTCTCACTTTGGAACAAAAGGAATGGCCCTCAAGACAAATTCAGTATTTAATGTATATGCTTATGACGGACACAGTTATGAGAAGATAAATTCTAAAGGAAAGTATTCTCATCCAGATCTCTCCATCGAACCATATCTTAAACTCCTCAGTCAGCGATATCTGGTGGATGGAAAAACTGAAATCGACCTAATGCATAGTTATGTGGATGTTAACGGACAGAGGTATGCGTCTTCAAAGGATTATGAAAATAATCTTACTGAAAAGTATCATAGGTATGTTTCTGATGAAAACCTGATGAATAATTATAAGAAATACGCTAAATACAAAATACTTTCTGGAAAGTAAATTTTCAAACATATAAAAACTAAGGAACCTAATCGGTTCCTTTTATTATTTATACATGAAATCATTAAAAGAAATATCTCGAAATATTGCATCTCTTTCCGAAGGAATGTTTGATCTCGAAGGGGGAGATAGACTCGAAAAAGGAATAGCGAAAGACTCCACTAAAATGTTCCTTGATACTTGTAAAGGATCATTTAATGTAGTATATTATAAAGATGGTGGTTGCAGAGTCAATGGTAAGTTGATTATCTCTGGTGTAGAATCCGAACAATTATATGTTAATATAAAGGATTTTCATGGTAAGTTGATTATCGAGAACTGTCCAAAACTCACTACCTTACAGGATTCATTCCTCTCCAAGATGGCAGTCTTTGACGGAAACATTACTATTAATGCATGTCCATCTCTCACCTCTGTGATTGGACTCCCTGGTCTCATTAAAGGCGACCTTTCAATTACCAATTGTAAAAAGCTAAAGAGTTACGATGGTGTAGATTCTGTGTTTGGTAATTTCTACTGGCATGGTAACGGAAAGAAGTATACTGAAGAGCAACTTAAAGACAGAGTTCATGTCATTAAAAAGATTTTCTGTGGAGAGGATGAGGTGGAAGCAGATGTGGTTGAAGGGCTTGTTGCAGAAGCATTCAATAACCCATGGTTACAGCGTCTTGCTGCTCAATTTAAGAAATACCCTTACAAGGAATACTCATGGAGGGATGATGACCCTGATCATTACAATAAAGTAAGTGATGTCTTTAGTAAATATAGTAGAGTATCAAGAATGTATGGTAGGGTGCTTGATAAGATTACAAGCGATGATGTCGATGCTTACGATATGAGCAATGAGAAGGATAAAAAGGACCTCGCTAAAGCATTCTGGGATGCATATAGTGCAAAGAACGATAATGGAGCAGATCTATTCCTAGTCTATAAAGAAGATATTGGTGAGTTCATTGGTGGGTTTGGATATGCGTGGAGACCTCGCGGAGGTCAGAATGAAGGAGTACAGTGGATTTACTTCCCAACTAAGGATTCCGGTCCTAGGAAAATGGGAGAAGGAAGCAATTATACAAAAACAGAGGCAAAACAAAAACTCCTTGACTATGGAAACGGATATACTGTAGTTGCTATCAATTCCGGAAGCAAAACAGGTACTGGGTGGAGAGAAATGAATACAATCAAAGGTCAACGCCAGGAAGCGCAACGTGGTGTGATTAACCCAGGTGATGTTGAACAATATAAGGAAATTGCTGCAGCAAACCTTAAGAGATATAAAGATAAAATTGCTCAGATCAAACTCGATAAAAAGAAGAAAGATGAAGCAGCCGGGTATGATAAGGTAATAGACGAATATGAACAGATTCAAATGAGAATAATTAAATTTGTTCGCGGTATAACCAAAGATCCAAAGCAATTCCACAAATATGAAGTAGAAGGGTTCCTTGATTGGTGTAGGGATGAAAGGAGAAGAAATCCGAACTATAGATGGGGATCAAAAACCCAATCAGAATACTACGGGGAGAATGGATTGGTTTATTACTTCAATAGATTTATGGATAATTATCTCTCATGTTTTGGTAATAATTATAAAACTTCAGTAGAAGTTAGTGATTATAAATATCTTGAAACTGCCACAGCAAATCTCAGAAATGCAATATCCACAGCAGATCAAAAATTAAAGAAGTTTGGATATTAAAGATTCCGAAAAAAATTAGTAATTAAATACATGAGAAACCTATATAATTATATTACATCGCCATTAGAAAAGGCGACCCTAGTAGCAGACTACAACCTTAAAGAATCTCCGCTTGCTCTTGGTCGCGACGTATATGAATTTGTCCAGCAACTTGCAGACGAGCAGGCTAAAGAAGCTGTTCTTAATGGAGTTCGTGATTGGTATAAAGACAACCAGTCAAGAAGAAATGTGTCTGCTGGTACAAACATCAATGCAGTACTCCGTATAGTAGATAAAGACAATAAAATTCTTATGAGTGTGATTGATGAACTCGAAAGAATTGGTGTGATGGGAGAGAGTGGAGAGTTTGATACTCCTGGTGTATGGAGCCTTGGAGGTGTAAGCCTAGGTAGATGTAATATTGGATTTAATGTAGCTACATACAAGCAGCTCGGGTCTGATAATTATAAGTTTTCTGTTGAAAATGGTACATATGGGCCTTCTTTCAGAAAATCTAGTTATGGAAACGGATACAATCATCTTCCTGCAGAGGATATGAATATTCTTCGACAGAAACTTTATGATTGCATGAATGGTACAAAGTATGAGATACTATCTCTCGCAGGAGATAAAAGAAATCTCAATATTCCTTCATTCATCGCCTTATTCACCGCACAGTATGATAAGAGGAAATTAAAGGAGTTCCTTAACGAACTTAAAGAAGATAGGAGACTTCAGAATTTCGCTGATGTTAAGGATACTACATCCAAGGGTATTCAGGCTTACTACGCAAGCAAGAAACCTGGTGATTATACAGGAGATTAAACTTGATTTAAAAGACTTAAAAATAAAAGATGACTAAATGGTCATCTTTTTATTTTACTTTCGTTATACAAAGAATTAATAAGGTTTAAATATATCTACACAACCTTTTTTAGGAATGAGCGGAAACATAATAAGATGCATGGTTGCAGGAGCGTCTTCTTTGTATCTATATATCATACACCAACTACAATCCATGAAACAGTCTCTCACTCTATTATATGGATAAGGACTAGGAAAATCAAATCCCACTCGATAAGTTTTAGTTAGATCAGATTTACATTGTTTCGTTATCACATGATGCATACATGTCGCTCTAATATCATGTATGATATCTATGTCTATTTTTCCGGGTATTTCACTATGTTCATTTATATATTTTGACATTTCCTGAGAACCGCCGATCGGGCAATCATGAAATGCTTTCATGCAGCATTCTGTAAATTCTTTTGTAGTCATGTACCTAAAAGGGGATTGTTCATCGGAGTATTCTAAAAATTGATATTCTTGATTGGTTACTTGACATAAGTTGAATACTTGTCGACAATCAGGCCAACAATTTTTCATATATAAGTAGTCATAAAGTCCAAATTCTATAGTTGATTTGTATGCTATTGGACAAATGCCACTATCCATATTATATATCTCGCAAATTCTCAAGTCTAATGGATCATTATTAAATATGCTCATGTATTTAATATATTAAATCATGGAAGAATTTAAAGGTACTAGGTTGACACTGGAGATAGACGGTGAGAAGGCTGTCTGGGAGTCTCCGAGTAGGGATCATGATGTGTATGACATCCTACAAGCACTTCGTGGACTGATGGTTGCACATACATTCCTTGATGAATCTGTTATTCGAGGATGTGGAGGGCTATATGATGAGAATATAGAACTCTATGAAAGAAAAGAAAAGGAAGTCGATTAAGACTTCCTTTTTATTTTAAGCTATTCTTTTATAGATATCTGCTGAATTCATTCCTGATGTTGTTCTATATGTATTTGAACCGGGTGCGCTTAACACCCATACATGCCCGGATTTTGTAACAAAAAATACATTTTGTCTATGACCGTACCCCGCGGTAGTATCAGAGCTCCCTATACCGATACTAAATATAATTCCATCTGTATAGTCAGCAGTTTCGGATCCATGATAATAACTATCTATTATACGATCCGTACTTCCGACACTCGGATCTGTATTGGCGTATCCAGGAGCATTATACGAACCACATGCGAATGCCGCATAATATTGTGCGATAGTCCCTTCTCCTTCAGCATGAGAGTAATCTCCTTCAGCCTTAGTATTGCTTCCTTCAGCATGAGAGTAATCTCCTTCAGCCTCGCAATTATATCCTTCGGCATGAGAACAGATTCCGAGAGCCTTAGTACTATAACCTTCAGCGTGTGCTGCTCCGTATGGTAATTTAAGAACATTTTTTATATTATCATAATGATCTCTCCACCAACTGTCAGTAAGAGATAGTTTATCAGTGCCAGAATAACTACCACCAGGCTGATATGTTTCATTGTATCTTACCATTATAAAAGCCCCATATAAGACAAACACGTCGTGCAATAGTGTAGCCCTGTTACCCCCACCAGCGGAGGCTTGTTGTGCGGTGAGTATAAATTCAATATTATTGGAATTTATAGTATAACTAGTTCCTCTCATTGTATAGCTCAGTCCATTAAGGCAATTTTTTATTACGTTTTGTTGATTTGTATTTGGATTACTTATAAATACCGAGCGTGATAAAACAATAAAATGAACATCACAGAAAGAATTAGAGATATCATATCCTTTTCCAAGAATATATGTATATCTTGGATATCCAGATGCTTTGGTATTTTTTCCTTCTGCGTGAGAATAAGCTGCAAAAGCATCGCTTCCGGATCCCTCCACATGAGAGTAATCTCCTTCAGCCTCACAATTATATCCTTCGGCATGAGAAGCTCGTCCACTAGATACTGTTACTTCTCCTTCTGCATGTGCAGCGCGATCACTCGCGTAAGTGGATACCCCTTCTGCATGAGAACCGATACCCGAGGCTATTACACTTTCATCTTGATTGGCATATCCTTCTGCATGAGAACCGAGACCAGTTGCTTTCACAGCTGCCCCATTAGTCGCATATCCTTCTGCATGTGCGCCTGCAGCAGATGCCTCAATCCTCCCTTCCCCTTCAATATCACCACATGCATATCCTTCTGCATGAGAACCGGCTCCCGAGGATACGATTCTTCCTATTTCCTCGTAATCTTCATCGTATTGTGCATATCCTTCTGCATGAGAACCGAGACCAGTTGCCTCAATAACTGCCCCCTGATTATAACATATCCCTTCTGCATGAGAACCGTGACCACTGGCGAGTGTTCCATCTCCTTCCGCGTGTGATGCGTTGCCGTTTGCTGTAGTTGTATTTCCTTCAGCATGAGAATCCTGTCCACTCGCTGTTGTTCCAGATCCTTCTGCGTGAGAAGAAGATCCAGAAGCAAATGTTAATTTTCCCTCGGAATGACTATTTGTTCCTTTAGCTATAGTTGCATTTCCTTCTGCATGTGCATAAGAACCGTTTACTGAAGAACCGGCAGATTTTGTGTTTGAAGTCCATGTTCCTCCAGTCTCTGAATTATATCCTTCTGCATGAGAATAATCACTGTTTGCTGTAGTACTACTTCCTTCTACATGAGAAGCTTCACCGAGTGCAACAGATCCATCTCCTTCAGCATGCGAACAATCCTGCTGTGCTGTTGTATTATATCCTTCGGCGTGCGAATTTTCTCCAGCAGCATCTGTATCTTCTCCTTCGGCTAAAGATCCAGCAATTCTGAATTTGGATTTATTTGAGACATTTCCCAAACTCGGATTATTTATATCAGAAACATAAGATATAACCAACTCTTTATAAGTAGTACCATATGGAACGAAAATACTATATCCGCTGGTCTGCTCACCACGTTCTTTAATAGAGTATCCAGGAAGTTCGTCTTGTCCAAGACCACTCGGCAAATTGGGAAGTGTCAAAACATTATTCATTATAGCTCTTTTGACTGTATTGTCATTCATATGAGCATAACAAATATTGTATTTTGAAACTGTACTGGTTGCTGAATTAGACGCATAATATATATTTGATATGTAATATGGCACTCCGAGATTATGATTTGAATCATATTCCATTGATGCTGAATCTTCTGCCATAATTATTATAGGGGCGCCATTTATTGGTTCACGATGGGTAACCGTTATCCAGTCAGTGATTGTGATAAAAGGAAAATGATTTTTACTATTCTGAGATAAACTACTATATTCAGCACTTTCTCTTGATATATCTGTAAGTAAATATGTAATGTTTATATTTTCTACATCTCCATGCAAAGTACCATGTTGAGTTTGTTGACTGTCTTCATAAGATAATTTCATATCATTAGTCAATCCTATATAAACCTCACCAGTAGATCCGTCTTGTCCTTTTGGACCAGACGCAAGGATGGAAGTATTTTGCCCGTTTATCTTCCAATAAAGATTACCTTCCCCATTATCCACACCATAATATAATGTTGGGAAGTTCTGTGTACAAACCCAGACACCTGTGCAAGTAATCACACAAGACATATCTGTTTTGTTTGCTAGATTCGAAAACGTGGTTGTATTCCTAAATCTCAAATCTACAAATACGAAAGGAATTGATGATAATACCGTTGCTGGATCAGAAGTGGATGTCTCCTTGTCTTCAAAACAAACTGTCACCGATCCAGATTCTTTCAATCCATTTATTGCTGCGGAAACATCATCAGGTTCGCTGCTCAAAGTTTCAAGTGCAGATTTTATAAATCCAGCAAAATTAGACACATAATATGTCGCTCCACCAATAACCACTGTAATTGTTTGAGCCCAGCTACTTTCACCGGTTGGTATATAAAACACATTACTCCATGGGATATTCGCCGCTATGAGATCTTTTCCAGCATCTCCTTTATACAGTTCTCTATTGGCGAGAACGTTAAAATTTTGATCAATTTGATCAAATACTTGTTTAACATTACTCCCATACTGAGGAGCTAGACTAGGGGCTTCTATTTTATTTAATCCACTCATATCTTATTTTAAAATCATTTTTACTTTATATACGACAATATCAATAATTGTTTCTGACTTGTATTCATACTTGAAAGTTATGTTATACAAATTATATATATAATCAATCAAATCAGTATTGGTTGAATCTATATGGTATGTATTTACTAATTGTTGCTTTATTAGGTCTTTAACGGTCCTCTCATCAGAAACATCTTTCTCGATAGTATATTCCAATTCACTCATAACATCCAACAATTTATTGTCCCCCATCAATCTATATTCAAAATCTTGAATATATCCATATTCAGAGTCTTGCGGATTTGATGGAATATTATAAATAGTATCATCGTCCACAGATTGACAATATTCATAATTAAGAGAATAATCTGAGTCTGTTTTTAGACAAGGGGTCAACAATCCACATTTTCTATATACATATGTCTTACTACTAACGGATTTGTAATAACATTCGTTATCTAAATCATCTTTTCCAATTTCAAGTTCTGTACCAAACCCATAAAAATTTAGATCATTATTTGAGAGGGTGATTAATTTATTTACGGAATTGATATAATTCTTAAATTTACTAAATTCGGTTCCACTAGATGTAATATTAGATAACGTATTCATAGAAAACCATTTTATATTATTGGTTACTATCACATAATGATCTGATATATCAGGGTTGTTATCCTTATTACGATATATTATACATTCATCATTAGCATCAGAAGTTGAATAAATTTCTTCCCAGTCATCTCCCGCGAATGGAGATGATCCTAAAAACCATGTTCCATTCCATATTTTTATAAATGACAATCCAAAATCCTCTAATGATGAAACTTCATTATTAAATTTGAGTTCGCTTTTATCAATAGTCCACAATCCGTCGTTATATAAGACACAGCCCGGTGACTTTATGTATTTTAAAATTTTATTAAATATCTCGGTATTTGGATTATTTTGAACTACTATGATTTTTGTGGGGTTGATCCAGTTTAATGCTCCATTAGTTTTTGTTGGATCGGCGTCCACAGATACAATATCAGTCTCATTGATTTTATCAAATTCAAATAGTTTTATATTCCATTCTGATCCAACGACAACGAGGTTCCAATCAGTTTCATCAAATGAATTCAATCCAGAATACCCGTCATATAAATTAAATATGTTTTGGTTATGGTCAACAAAATCCCAGTGGATTATATGTTGTGTAATTTTATTAATGTCTTTTATATCTGGTATTACATTGTCGTGTAGATAATCAAGAACATTAAATTTGGTTACATCATACTCACTATTATAATCATATTTTACTGTATAATCTTTTGATGGTTTTCCAGTACTTGATATAGAAAGATTATTGAGGAATACATATGGGTCATACACAGATTTTCTAACAAATTCATAATTTGTATATAATGTTCTTCTTTCAAGTTGGGTGGCGTCTATACTAACTCCACAATTTATAGATATGGACTTACCATTTAACTGATTGATAAAGAATGGATTAACCACATCTTGAATATTAAAACAAAAACAAAAATTAAAAAGTTGAGATGTAACTATATTGTATGTTTTAAATAAAGATGTTAGTATATAATCAGTTTCTACATTTGGTCTTTCATAACTAAGGAGGTTATCGCAAACATAATCGCAAGATATAGGATTAGACTTCTGACCGGAAATCGTTGATACTCCATCAATTTGTGCAATTCCTTTTTGAAGATCTACATTAAGGACTTTGTTATTGCCCCTACCTATTATATTTATCATTTTCAACCAATCATAGAAGTACTTAACAAATTTATTATGGAACTTAAATACTTCTTTTTCATCTTTATTGTTGGTTGTAATATAATCCAAATAAAATGATTTATAACCCAACACTTTTTGAGTTTCCTTGGTACCGGAGATGAGGTTGAATGAAAATTTAAGATGCTCACCCTTTCCGAGTTGTTCTAACCATACTGGCTGAAGACATTCAAATTGTTTATGATATACTGGATAGCATGATGAACGTCTTGTACCGGCAGCAAATGAATTATCCGAATAACACACTTCTGAATCCCCACTAGATTGATTACTAGGGATTCTATTTATCTTTTGGTTAAGATCGGGAACCACACTCCAGAAATTCTCTTTAATATCCTGACAGTACTTTTTAAGTGTATATGAATGATCTTCATTGAGGTGATCGATGGAACCCCTTTTATTAAAAGGTATATTATCTGAAAGGGGAGTGAGTTGGAACCCCTGTACATAAATCTGTCCGTTATAATTACCGAGGACAATATCCCATTTGCATTGACCTCCAAGATATACGCTTGTGTTGTTTAACTGAAAATTATTCATATGTATAAATAATAATTTTAATAGTCGCTATTCTTATTATTTAATTATGACAAAAATTCCTACAAATATTATTATAGGCCGCTTCCAACCTCTAACAGACGGACATATGAAATGTATAGAAGAAGCGTGGAGAAGATTGAAGATTGGTACTGTTGTATGTATCATAGATACTCCGGAGAATAAAGTAGATGCACGCCATCCATTCTCTACAAACATCCTTCTCCCCATATATAACGATCTAAAATCTACTTATAAATATATTAATGATATCGTTGTTGTTAAGAATGCTGATATAGTTAAGATCGGTGAGATATTAAACGATAAGTACGAAATTAAGTCTTGGACCTGTGGAACAGATCGTATCGATTCATATACCAAAATGTCAAGTACTTATAAAGAACAAGCAGGACTCGCACCTGATTTTCAAATGATTGAAGTAAAAAGAGGTAGTGAAGATATCTCCGCGACAAAAGTCCGTAAAGCTCTTATTGATGGGGATATTAAGACATTTAACAGATTGACCCCATACAACACATTAAAATCTTATATCAAAGAACCAAACAAAGTATACAATACACTCAGACAGGAAATTCTCCAGGTGTGTTAATAAGTTTAATCAAGAAAAGAAATTACATAATATTAGTTTAATATATGGCAAAAGGATTATATGATGGACCACTAGACAAAAGCATGGATTTCACTAATCCTGTTCATGATGGTAGACCAGCTAGTGGATTGGCTGTTCAAAATTACATTAAAGAAATAGATTCAAATAAGTTGGCTGTTGGCTACACAGAAGAAGGTGGGGCAAGACATTTATTTTTCTGTGACGAAGCCGACCGCGATGCTTATATTGAAGATCCTACAAAGACATATCTTATTAAGGACACTATCGAATTGGAGCCAATGTACTATATGAATGTTTCTCCAATATCGGATTTGTATAATACTGTGTTTTTAGGAGATAAAGGAAACTTTATTGAATATACATTCGAAACTACTAACCGAGGTGGTCATGTAGTTGCGGAAGCAGTCACCGCCACATATACTTTCTCTAGTGCAGGAACAACCAGGTCAGTTACTCAAAACTATGCCCCGGGTACTACTGTTAGATTTAATGTAGATAATTATATCATAGAAGGTACTAATAATATTAATATTGAAATCAAAGGTCAATTAACAAAAGTTAGTACGTCGTTTAGTGTTGTATATCAAGTAGTTAACTTGGTACTCACCGATACTATGGATATTTCCAAAGTATATAGAATCAACGATGGTGACGAAAATGTTCAGATACCATATTCTGTTTCTGGTGTTGGTCAGAAGACTATGGAGTGGTACATTGACGGTGAGAGAGTTCCTGTTAATCCTCAGGAAGATATTATTAGCGATGCTACTTCCAGTAGAACTAAATATATTAATATAATTGGTCTTGAACAGGGAAGACACTCTCTTCAGTTCCGTGTTGGTATTAACGTTAATGGCTCTGTATATTATTCTGGAGTTCGTTATCGTGAGTTTATAGTTAGTCTTGGACAAACAGGATCTCCTATTATAGTCACAGCAACAGAGTTCTCTAATGATGCTCCTGTTCTTGGCCCTTCAGACACACTTACTATCTCTTTAACACAATATGAGACATTCCCTCTTCGTGTTGCAGTATTTAATCCATCTGGACAGTATCAGAATGAGGTAATTGCTTCTGTAGGAGGAGATGTGCTAGCAAACATCATGTGTTCCACAGGAGAAGAATCTCGTGTTTCTTTGACATTAACTGCTGCAGGAACAGGAATACTTACTCTTGCTACTGGAGAGTATGAAAGAAACATTGATATTGATGTAGAAGAAACTGAACTTGATATTCACGAAATTACTGCAGGACTTGCAATGAACTTTACTGCGGAAGGAAAGAGTAATGAATCTGCTGATAGAAATGTATGGGTAGATAAAGGTGGAGTATACAATGCAGAACTTTTCGGATTCGATTGGACTAATGTATCTGGTTGGGTTAATAATAGATTGATTGTTCCTAGCGGAGCTCATATTGATTTTAACATCACTCCATTGATTCCTAATCCAACATTTGATGGTAAAACTATAGAGTTGGAATTTAAGACTATTAATGTTGAAGACGAAAACACTGTTCTTATTGATTTATTCAATTCAACCACTGGTGCGGGTCTTAGGTTGACCGCAACGGAAATACAAGTTGTTTCTGCTGACGGTAATGTACAGATGAGTAGACGTTATAAGACTGACGAAGATGTGAGATTGTCAATTGTAATTAATAAGTCTTCTGGTTCTCTCCTTAGTCGTCTTGCACAGGTATACTTTAATGGTATACTTTCCATGACTCAAGAATTTACAGAAACTGATAACTTCACCTGTCCAAAATATCTTAAAGTTGGTGGTGAAGGAGCTGGTATTATTCTTAAACAAATTAGAATATATAATACAGCACTTGATGCAGATGCTGTTGTTAATAACTATATTCTTTATCGTCCAACTGTTGAAGAGATGTTGGATGTTTATGAAAGAAACGATCTTTACGAATCTGGTCTTACCACGTTCGATCTTGATAAGATTGCTGGTTATCTCCCTGTGATGATTCTCACTGGTGATATGGAGCCAATCAATACTGCCACAGATAATAAGGCTACAACCATTATGGATGTAGAATATAGGAATCTTCAAAATCCTACATATAGTTTCCGTATGTATCATGCACAGATGCGTCCACAAGGTACTTCATCTCTTACATATCCTCGTAAGAACCTTCGTCTTTATACACAGAAGCGTGATGATACTATTGTTTACGACTATGAAGGAAAGGTTATTGAAAGTAAACTTTATTCATTCAAGCCAAAGGCTCAACCAGTTAATTGTTGGACTCTTAAAGCAGACTTCGCAGAATCATCATCAACACACAACACTGGTGTAGCTAGAATTTGGAACGAGGTTATGAAACAGACTCAGTTGAATGGCGATTACGTACTTCGTACTCAAGCACAACAATCTGCTCTCGATAATGGATATCAGTATGATGTCCGTACTACTGTTGATGGTTTCCCTATCGTTATATTCTGGCATCGTTATGAATCTGATCCTCTTACATTCTTGGGTAAGTACAACTTTAATAATGATAAGAGCACGGAGTCTGTATTCGGATTCCGTGATATTCCAGGATTTGATAATACTCATGTGAATTGTTGGGAATTTAGAGATTCTGGTTATAGTCTCGCATTGTTCAAAACACCAACCACTGGTAGAACATATGCACAAGAATTTGACTATTATGCTTCTACTGTTGATGAGAAAGGAAACTGGATATTCAATCAGGTATGGGAATCAAGATATCCTGATTATAACAAACCAGACGCAGATGTATCCCAGCTTCGTAGGATTGCTCTTTGGATTAACTCTACAGAAGGGGCATCTGTGCTAGATGATGATCCTTCATCTCCTACATATGGACAATTAATCGTTGGTGATCAAACCAAATTCAATAAGTGGCAATCTGAAAAGGCTCAATATTTTGATCTTCCAAAACTCGCAGCATACTACATTTATCTCATGAGATTTGGTGCTGTCGACCAGACAGTTAAAAACTCTATGTTCACCACAGAAGACGGAAACCACTGGTATTTTATCAATTACGATAATGATACCATCCTTGGTGTACGAAACGATGGTGTGTTGATGTATGGCCCAGAAATCGATCGTCAGTCACGCGATCCACAGCTCGGTGGATTCGCATATGCTGGACATGAAAGTGTGCTTTGGAATAATTTTGAAACCGATCCAGAGTGTATGGCTATGGTTCGTTCAATAGACTCTGCACTCTTCTCTGCGGGACTTACTTATAATGAAATGATTAAGATGTTCAATGAAGAACAGGCTGGTAAGTGGGCAGAAAAAGTTTATAACAAGGATGCAATGTATAAGTATATTGAACCTTGGTTGTATGATGATGAGAAATATCTTGGGTCACTTCAGGGTTCAAGAAGCGATCATCGTAAGTGGTGGATTTCTAATCGTTTCTCGAATTTTGATGCTATATATGCGAACTCTGCATATCAGAATTCCGCAATTCACTTCCTTATCCCTAATGCACCAAACACATCCACATTCACCATTGAAGCCGGACGTGATTTCTATTATGGTTGGGGTCAGAATAGAACCCCTGTTGAAATCGGTGTTCGTGTAGAGAACGAACAGTATCATACATTTATATTAAGAGGCGGTATGGATGAATGGCAGGTTGGTACTCCTCTTTACATCTATGCTCCTGAATATATCAAGACTCTTGATGTAAGTAATGTAATGCAGTATATCGGTAGACAAAACTTCGATATATCTAATGCGTGGAGTGACACCTTGGGATCAAAGATGAAATCCTTAATAATGGGTGTTGATAATCCAGCAACCGATGATAGAAGGAATCTTGCACTCGAGGCAATATCTGGTCTTGCGAGAATAACTACTTTGGAGAATCTTAATATAGCTGGTTTCCAAAATATTAAATCTCTTAATCTTGAGACTCTTGTTAACCTTAAGACGTTCCGTGCACAGGCAAGTGGTGTGACATCTGTACTATTTGCTAATGGTGCTCCACTTAACCTAATTGAATTCCCTCTCGGACTTACCGCACTTAACCTCAATGCACTCCCTGCACTCCGTACAGATGGAATAGTATTCGAGGAAGATGAGACTGACCATAAGTCCATGAAGAATATCACTAACATTAGTATCCACGGATGTCCAAACATCACTAACAGTCCTGATTTAATTATTGACTGGTTGGATAATAAGACATCTGAGGACGAACGTTGTTCTGTGACATTGGATAATGTTAACTGGGAACTTATATCTCATGAGGATCTCATAAAGATTTGTGAATTTAAAAGAAATGGTGGTCATTTGAATCTTGTTGGAACTGCATCAGTAGAAACTATTGGTTCTGCTGAATTTGCTGAATACTTAAAGAATACATTTATTGACGAATTCGATGTATTTAATCCAGCATCTCAGTTCTATATCTCTGCACCAGCTGATATATTCATCTCTGGTCCGACACAGGTATATGAAGGAGCAAGTGTTACTTATGAATGTACTGTTGTCGGTGGAAGTACCGGTGGAGAGGTTGACTTTGCTATAACTTCAGGTGGAGTTGTTGGTGAGATATATATCACTACTGAAGGAAATAAGGGTTACCTTACAACTACTGAAAATCTTTCTGCGGATCACCCTATTAATATATCTGTAATGTACTCTGCACCTGGACAAGCGCCTATATTTAAGAATGTTGGAGTGACTATCTTAAAGAGAACTTACCCTACTCCAGATCAGGTCACACTCACTGGTCCATCACTCATTAGTGTCAACACACCTGCAGAATTCAACATTGGATATACTGTCGAAGGAATAACAGGCGATATGACTGCAGAGTGGACTCTAACTGGGGATTTAGCTAATGACGCTACAATCACCTACAGGGATAATGAAAAGTGTATTGTTTTATTACCAACTGCTCCAGAAAGTGGGGTAACCTTTGGTAATGTTCATTTGGTGTTAAAGAAGACTGTTAATTCTTCCACCATTGCAACCAAAGATGCGGGAACAGGTTATCAGGACGAAGGTATTGCTATTTCACGTGCAACTAATCCATATCTTATGGATGTAATGGTGGCAAATAATCTTATCAATCCAGTTCGTGATAATAATGATAAGATGACTAAAATCACCGCTGCAACCATCACTCCTGCTCAATTATACACAAGTTCCACACAATCTCAATCTACAAGTATATTCGCCGGAAACAGCACCTCGGCACAGGCATTTAAAAATAACGTTACAAGTTTCGATGAATTCCAATACTTTACTCGTGTTGGAGAGATTGGTATAGGGTTGTTCCGATATTGTAATAAATTACAATCAGTTACACTTCCGCCTAATGTGGCTTCGATTAAAGATTCTGCATTCTCTGGATGTACTGGATTAACATCAATTACACTCTCAGAAGGAGTTACATCAATTGAAAATCAAGCATTTGCTAATTGTACTGGATTAACATCAGTCACTCTTCCATCAACAGTTACATTGATTGATCGATATGCATTCTCTGGATGTACTGGTTTAACTCATGTTACATTTAATTGTAATATCCCCGATTATGCATTATATGTTATGTATTCAGGCTCTCCATTCTATGGTTGTAATAAAATTAATTCTGTTGATATAGGAGAAGGATGTACATCAATTGGAAATCAAGCATTCCTTAATTGTAATTGGTTAACATCTATTTCCCTTCCAGAAGGGGTTATATCAATTGGAAATCATGCATTCTCTGGATGTACTGAATTGACATCTATTAATCTCCCAGAAGGACTTACATCGATTGGACAATATGCATTCCAAGGATGTACTGGATTAACATCTATCACTATTCCTGAGAACCTTACAACAATCTCATTAAATGCATTCCACGGATGTACTGGATTAACTGGAGAATTAGTTATCCCAGAAGGAATTACATCAATTGAACAAAATGCATTCGGTAATTGCACCAAATTAACATCAGTTATTCTTCCATCTACTCTTACAACAATTGGAAATTATGCATTCTATAATTGTACTGAATTAACTCATGTTGAGGTTGATTGTAGCGTACCTATTAAATTTATGCATGTATCCGATAGCGAATCTCCATTCTATCAGTGTACAAATATCGAATCTGTAGTCATCGGTGAAGGAGCTACAACAATTGGAAATTATGCGTTCTGTGGATTAACTAAATTAACATCAATCAATATTCCGGAAGGAATTACAAATATTGGATATCGATCAATCTATAATTGTAATGGATTAACATTAATTACTCTTCCATCTACTCTTATAACAATTAGTAATTATGCATTCCAAGACTGTACTGGATTAACTCATGTTACGTTTAATTGTAATGTTCCTAATTTCGCATTATATGTTTCGTCTACATCCTCCCCATTCTATGGTTGTACAAATATCAATTCTATTACTATAGAAGAAGGAGTCACAACAATTGGACAATATGCGTTCTGTGGATTAACTAAATTAACTGGCGAATTAGAACTTCCATCAACTGTTACGACAATTGGAAATTCCGCATTCTATAATTGTGCTGGATTAACTGGAGAATTAGTTATCCCAGAAGGGGTTATATCAATTGGAAATCAAGCATTTTATGGTTGTGCTGGGTTAATATCAGTTATTCTTCCATCAACTATTACATCGTTTGGTGGTAGTTCATTCCAAGGATGTACTGGATTGACTTCCGTTATATTTAATTGTAATGTTCCTAATTATGCATTAAATGTTTCAAGTTCAAACTCCCCGTTCTATCAATGTACAAATATCAATTCCGTTACTATAGAAGAAGGAGTCACAACAATTGGACAATATGCGTTCTATAGATTAACTAAATTAACTGGTGAATTAGAACTTCCATCAACTGTTACGACAATTGGAAATTATGCATTCTATAATTGTACTGGATTGACATCAATTACTCTTCCAGAAGGACTTACATCGATTGGCGAATCTACATTTGCTGGTTGTACTGGATTGACATCAATTACTCTTCCATCATCTATAACTAAATGGGGGAATTCGAGTTACCATTCAGAGTTTGCTGGATGCACTGGATTGACTCATGTTACATTTAATTGTAATATTCCTGCTTATGCATTCCAATCTGATTCTACTTCATATACATTCAGTGGTTGCACAAACCTCGATTCTGTTACTATAGGCGAGGGGGTTACAATAATTGATACTGGAACTTTCTCTGGTTGTGCCTGGTTTACTGGCGAATTAGAACTTCCATCTACTCTTACAACAATTGGGATTCAAGCATTTCAAGGGTGTTCTGGATTAACAGCTATTACCATTCCTGAAGGAGTTACATCGATTGGTCAAAATGCTTTCGCTGGATGTACAGAATTGATTTCTGCTGCTCTTCCAAAAGGTTTAAATAATATATCTGGTGGTGGCGATTCGAATATTTTCTTGAATTGTATAAAATTGGCTTCTATAACAATAGATTCTGAAAACACTACATATTCTGATGGCGAAGGAAATAATTGTATTATAATAATATCAAGTCATAGATTAATTACTGGTTGTAAAAATACAGTCATTCCTGAAGGAGTTACATCATTTGGAAGTCAAGCATTCCAAAACTGTGTTGGACTAACCTCAATTAACATTCCATCAAGCGTAACTGATATTTATCATATGGTTTTTAGAGGATGTAGTGGATTAGAGTCTATTACAGTGAGTTCATCTAACTCGAAATATATGGATGGTAATGCTAATTGTATTATAGAAAAATCTGGATATAAATTAATATTAGGATGTAAGAATACTGATTGGACTAATATTAGTTATGTTACAACAATTGAATATTCTGCATTCTATGGTTGCACTGGATTGACATCAATTACTCTACCACCATCTATCAATTTAATTAGAGGGTATGCATTCTATGGTTGCTCTGGATTAACTGGTAATATAGATTTTCAATTATGTCCTCTTCTTTCAGGAATTGAGAATGAAGCATTCTATGACTGCTCTGGATTAACGGGTGTTTTAAATTTCTCCGAGGGATTTAAGGAAATGGGACAACATGCATTCGATAATTGCTCCGGAATAACTTCAATATCCATACCTTCAACTGTAACCTCTATAGGAGGGGGCTATCCCGTATTTCAAAATTGTTCTTCATTGACCTCTATAACAGTTGCATCAGGAAATACATCGTTCAATGATGGAAACGGAAGTAATTGTATTGTTCAAACATCAAATGGTAGATTGATAACAGGCTGTAAAAATACTGTTATTCCATCTACTGCTACTTATATTGACGGTCAAGCATTCTATGGATGTACCGGATTGACATCAATCACTATCCCATCTACTATTACAACGATCGGGTATAATGCATTCCATGGATGTACCGGATTGACATCAATCACACTTCCGTCATCGGTTACATCAATTGCAAGTCAAGCATTCCAGAACTGTACTGGATTGACTCATGTTACATTTAATTGCAATGTACCAAATCATGCATTACAAGTTTCAAATTCCAGTTCACCTTTCTATCAATGTACAAATATCAATTCTGTCACAGTCACAGAAGGTGTTACATCAATTGCAAGTGATGCATTCTATGGATGTACTTGGTTGACTTCAATAACCCTTCCATCCACCATTACATCAGTTGGAAGTAGTGTATTCTATAATTGTACCAACTTAAGTACAATCACATCCCTTCCAACCACACCACCATCTATTTCATCCAACACCCTTCCTGGAATTGGAGTGATTCAACACATTTACGTTCCTTCAACAAGCGTATCTGCATATAAGGGTGCGTCTAACTGGAATGTATATAGTGCTTGGATTAGTGAAATCCAATAAAATGGTGATTTTTTAAAGGATGAAAAATTAAAAAATTATTATTTGAATAAATTAAGTAGAAACTATACATGAAACAAAGTTACATTTATGAAACCTTAAATGACGCCAAGTCAATGACTATCGAAAGAAAAGATGGTTTAATGACGTTAAGTGGTACATTCGGTGTTTGTGGTGTACGTAATAACAATTCCCGTGTATATGAGACTTCCAACTACAAGAAGATGGTTGAAGAGATGCAGGGAAGAATCAAAGCTGACGGCGGTATCCCTGGTGAACTCGAACATCCTCAGTATATGAACATCACACTTGAGAACATCTCACATAAGATTACTGATATTAATATTGATGAAAATGGTGTTGTAAGCGGTACTATCACTCTTTTGAACACTCCAAAGGGTAAGATCGCACAGAGCATTGTTGAAGGTGGACTTCCACTTTTCATTTCATCTCGTGCAATGGGTAATGTAGATCCTAAGACTGGTGCAGTGACACTTGAAAAGATCTCCACATATGACCTTGTAGGTACTCCTGGGTTCTCACAGGCAAGACTTCATCTTAATGAGAGTCAGATGGTTGAGTTCGAGAACAAAATGCTTACCGAAGGTAAGGCAGAGGTTGGTAATGATATCTATACACAGATCTCTGATTCAAATATCTTCTACGTAACAGAGAAGGAACAAGAAACAAAAATAGAAAATAAACCAGAAGAAAATAATATGGAAATGAATGAGATTCTCGAGAAACTCAATAATCTCGAGACCAAGATTAACGATCTCGAAAAAGAGAATAAAACATTAAAGGAAGAACTCGAGAAGACTCCTAAGTTTGACCTAGAAACACTTACTGAAGGTATCCAGAACTGGTGTGTTAATGAGTTCGCACCTCAGATCCAAGGTTGGATCACCGAAGAGTTCGCACCAGAACACAGTCAGGATATGGTTGATGAAGCAATGGATGCATTTAAGCAGTATCTCCTTAACGAAGCCGCTCCTAAGATCCAGACATGGGTTGTTGAAGAGTTCGGTGGTGAGATCGAGCGCTGGGCAACCACAGAGTTCGCTCAGGGTATCCAGAGTTGGATTGTTGAAGAGTATGCTCCTGCATCACAGGCATGGCTCAATGAGCACTATGCACCTAAGGTAGAAGAGCAGATCGCTAATGCAGTATCTGAATCCAAGAAGAACAGTCTTTCTTCAATTGATGAAACACTTCAGCTTCTTGAAGGTCTTGAAGTAAACAAGCCAGTTCACAAGAGTGTAAAGTCAGTTAACGAAGACGCTCCTAAGTTCATCCAGGAAATGCCTGAGGCAGTACGTCCTCTTTATGAGAGTGCTAGTGATGAAATGAAGGAATCTATCAATCGTCGTGCAAAGCTCTATAACTTCAGTAATGAAGGTTCTATCCAGAGATTCTGGGAGAGCATTGATTTCGAAGCAGTCCCTCAGGTAAAGAACATTTACGAGGGTCTTGATCAGATCAGTGATGAGCGCGAACGTGCTATCCGTGCTTCATTCCGTTCATGGAGAAACATGAGATAATATCTCACAAATTTAATTTAAAAAGAGACATTCCATAAGAGTGTCTCTTTTTTGTTTGATCAAGTTTCAATTAAATATGATTATTTAATCATGTATCAATCTGTTGTACTATATAACAAAACAAGGATTCATTCCGATTTTCTAGAAGATGACATTTGGAATCTTCTTGATAAGACATACTCTTTACCAGAGAATTTTGATTTTAATACATTCGTTGTTAATGAAGAGAAGTATATAGCAAGGCCAGATCTCATCTCTCTTGACGCTTATGGTGATCCACTCTTTGCTGATATAATATGTAAACTTAATGGTATATCGAATCCATTTGAATTGAATATGGGAATGACTCTTATTGTTCCATCGCCTAGTGATATAATTAACTTTGCTCAAAAAGCTCCACAGGATGAACTTGAAGGTGCTGTGAATGCAGAAGTGCCAGTTCCCAAGAAGAAGAGTCAAAAGAGACAGGCAAATCAGGCTGTGGTCGGAGACAAAAGATTTAAGATTGATGCAAGTAAAGGAATAGTTATATATTAATGGCAAAACTCGAAGTAAAATACGATCCAACTCTTGAACAGTCAGAAATTATAGCTCGACTTGATAATTCAAGTCCTGAGGAAGCAGGAGATGACTACGAGAGAAACCAAACTGCAATGCAACAGACATCTATCTATGGTGTCCAGTGTCCTATTATTGCGGTTAATAACATCATGGTTGCATATGAGGATATATTGAGTTTTGAACTTGACGACACCAAACACATTCCTGAAGTCACACTTCATATAATAGATAGAAAGTCTTTAATTCAATATCTCGATACTCCTGGGAATGACAATGAATTAAGAATCCAGATTCTCCCGCCATTTGAAGATGCATATAAGAAAATCAATTTAACATTCCTCATATCGGATTTCTCTATGGGGCAAGATGGAAATGATCTTTTTATAACCGGAATATACAAACTATCTAAATTCACATCTTCACAATTTAAATCATTTGGTGAGGTGGGGTTATATGATCTATTTGATCAAATTGCCTCCGATTCAAAACTCGGATTTGCTACAAATGTAGAAGCTGGAGAAGATGCTCGTTTTGTTTACTGTCCATACTCTTCATATAAATCCACAATAGAAAGAGAAATAGCACATAGTGGAGATGAAACTACTATTTATGATTGGTGGATTGATGTATGGAACTATCTTAATCTTGCAAATGTATATGAAAGATATACATCTACTGATTCGGAGGATGATATGAAAGTATGGATTAGTGGAACTGTGGATGAAGTTGGAGAAGGAATAAAAATAGAACCACAAGAGGTTCCTGCAGAACTTACAAATATGTTTGGTACAGAAGAAACACAACTCTATGTGGCTGACTATAGAATTAATACAAACCCTGGTATAAATATATACGAAGGAACAGATAAAGTGTATTCCGTATATTCAATGAATAATAAGGAATATCAAGACACTTATATTAGTGATGGAGATGTAAAGAAAGACGTGTTTGAAAACTTCGAATATAAAGGAGAAGTTTATGGAGAATATGATTATATTACTAATGGAATGTATCGAGTTCCATTCCTTCAAAAAATGAAAAACGGATCTCTCGAAGTAGACCTCAAACAACCATTACTTGGAATTCAACGAGGAAATCATGTCAATTTTGCTTGTTATTATAATGACGATAGTATTGATTATCCTTTAGAGAGTCTTGAGACAGGAAATGTAGCTGATGGAGACCCACAGACAAACGTTCCTGTAATGGAACCAGATGTCAATGAATCCAATCCATCAGATACATTTAAATTAGATAAATCAGTCTCTGGACAATATATGGTGATTGGTAATATTTATAGATTTATTGAAGGTCAATGGACTCATACTGTTATCCTTACAAGACCAATTGATCAAAAACCAAAAATACTTGCTGAAGAAGAATAATGATTAGTTACGAAAATATATATAATTATTCATTTCCTGGTAGTGGGACTCCAGGAGTTCTTGGGGATGTACATAAATTCAGAAGAGTAGAACGCACTGGATTTAATGCAACCGATACTGTTGATATTAGATTTTTTAAATTACTTTTCTATTTTATCAATGACGAACAGGATTCTACTGCGGTAGATTGGTTTAATGGAGGATCATCTGGTCTCCTCACACCAACATGGCTAGAGGATCCATCTGGAGATTACTACAAGTATAATTCTGCATGGGCTTATCTCAAAAGCAACTACGAAGAAGAACGCGCGGATGCATTAGTGCATTTTGTTAATCTTCTTTCTCAAATATCATCTGAGTCCCCTTGGTATTTTCAAAGTGTAAGTGGTGTGGATGAAGCATTGGCTCGAGAAAAATGGTCGGTTAGTGAGGAGAGAAAGAAGATATCAATAAAATGTTTAAACGACCCAGCAGATCACCGCATTGAATCCCTTCTTTCATTATATAGAAGTATAGTATGGAGTCATTCGCGTAAGTGTGAAGTGCTTCCAGCAAACCTTCGTAAATTTGATATGGGTATGTTTGTGTTCTCTGGTCTCTTCCGTGGATTGGTTGTTGAAGGAAATAATCAAAATCAATCAAATTGGGCTCCTATAGGGACATTTAATGAAAATACAGATAGAGGCAACTACAAATATATCGAATTTCATAACTGTGAGATTAGTATGGATTCTATAAAATCTGGATTCGGTGAAATGTCTAATGAGTCTGGTTTTGAACAGGGATTCACAATTGATATATACTTCGATGATTGCTACGAACACGAATTCAATCCTTTCGTTATGAGGTCCTTTGGTGACTTCTTTGTGTGGGATGCTTGGACAACTTCTCGAAATGATGATGGTGAGGTTGATTCAAATATAGATAATATATTTTATAACAGTGATACATTGGAAAATATGGAAATATCTATTAAAAGAGATATCGACGATAGACTTAATTATGCGGGTAGTGCTAAAGCAAACAGCGCTCAGTCATCAACTCCACGGGACTTGGGTAGTATTAAAACAAACAACACTCAGTTACCAGTGTCACGGGACTCTGAATCCAATCTCACAGGATCTGGTAATATTAATAAATCATCATCAACTAAACCGGATACCAGTTTCATTGGAGGAGTTCTTCAACAAACACAAAACGTTCTTGACAGAGCTGGAGAAAACGCATCTAGAATAGCTACACAAGCTGCTGATTCTGCGAGGGGTGTTGCAAAGAGCGCTCTTAATTCTGTAGCTAACGGAGTCACAGGTGGACTTGGAAATATATATGGTAAAGGTGGAGGATTGCAAGGAGCTGTTGATGCAATTAGTCAAGAAGTGTCTCAACAAATTAAATCACTCGCTAATAAAGTATCTGGGAATATTAGTGATACTGCCAGTAAGGCATCCAAAGCTATAACCCAAGGTGTAACTGCTCCTATACTCGGAACAATTAAAAACACCGGGACGGCTGTGGCTAAAACAGCTGATGAAGTTACGGAAAAAGCGCAGAACCTCGGAAGTATTATATCAGGTAATCAAATTGGTAAAAATAGATTAAATGCTAAATTAGGTAAATTATAATATGAAGACATTATTTGAATCTCTCGGATCATCAAATATTGATGATAGTAAATGTAATATTTTTGTTATAGTTAAACCTGGATTCTTCAAAGATATCCCATTGATTATCAATAAGTTTGGTGAAAAAGGTTGGGTTATTGATAGAATGAAAACTAAACAACTTCTTCCTCAGGAAGCTGAACGACTTTATGATATTCATAAAAAAGAAGATTGGTTCAAGGAGTTATGTGAATATATGTCCAGTGAACCCACCACAGCAATACTATTTGTAAAGGATTCACCAATGTCGGATAAGATGTTCAAAGAAACAGGGAAGATCAAAGATTCTATTAGAAAAGAATTTGGGGAGAGTGAGATGAGAAATGTAATTCATAGCAGTGACTCATTAGAGAGGTTACAAATTGAAAGAGGGATCTATTTTTAAAAGATCTCTTTTATTTTTAGTATATAATATCATGGCACTAAACAAAGCAATAGAACACGGAAAAGAAAAGCGCAAACCTTATAGGGGGGCAAAAGCATTCGTATGTAGTTGTCGTAATCATGGTACATGTGAATGGTGTAGAGAGAATCGAATGTATAGGAACATCCGTGAATTGCTTCGTGCTCAGGAGCAAGAAGATGAGTTTGTTTTTGAAAAAGAGGATGATTAAATTATGAAAAAAATTACATTTAAAAACAATATCCAAGTATCTATTGACATTAATGATCTTATAGGAGAAATTACTTCTTTTGATAATGAAGATAAAGTTTTTCTTATTAGTGAAGTTCTTGATAGGTATGATGCTACAAAGGAGTCTCCTCTTCTGACATTGGCAAAACATATGTATAATAAATGTATTAAAGAAGGAGATGATTTCAAAAGATTGTCTGAAGATGAATTTTGGAAGAAAATCGGTTCTGCCGATGGTTATGGCGAAGTATCTAAAAAATATTATAAAGAAGCTGAGATTTGGAAACAGTTTATTGATGAAAAAATTGATTAAGTATATTGGTTAGAATGTGAGTTTGTTTTCTAACAACATAATTGAGGATCCCTGGGTTGGTATGGTTTATAAGTTTTGGAACTGTACTAATCCAGAATATAAAGATGCTATGTGGAGAGATGCTTTTAAAATCAACTTCTCTAAATCCAAACTCCGGGATGTTCTTAAAGATCTACTTGTCCAGGATGGACGAATGAAGCTTTCTGAGCAGGAATTTGAAGAGATGAATAATGTCTTGTCTCAACATTCTATATATAAATTAAATGATGAATATAAGTTCATTATACTTATTTGTCTAGTCGTCCCTACTCTCAACACAGACAATTTATCTAATATATTTACTTCTTGTCTCAAGCAGACAAAATTAAGAAACGGAGATGATGTGATTGTCTCTGTTAAATTTCCTGAAAAAGAATTTACATTTGTTGTTATTCATGTGCGTACTTCCACCCCGCAACGGATAGAGATAACCTTGAAGAGGAAGTAATTTGAAGGAACCGCCACGGTTCCTTTTATTATTTATACATATGAATATTACAACAGGAAAAGCTGGGTGGACCCCAACGCTTGAAGACGAAATAGATTATCAATTCATACAAAGGGTACAATCAGAGGTCACTCAAAGTTGCGCTCTTCCATTTGCCCTACCTGCGGATCGTATCACAGCTAATATAATCAACGCAGCAAGACTATTTTGGCAGAACTCTGATTTAGCTTGCGAAGAGAGATATTATATCCTTAAAAACTCGGATATATGTAGGAGTAACGTGATGAATAAAATAGCTCAACTTCCAGAACAGATCATCGGGGTACATGGAGTATATAGAATAGACCAGGGTCTAAAGTATGGGACAATGGGAGACTTTAGTCTTGAAAGAATGATGCTCAGTACTTATTCAATGTTCGGTGGTGTCGGAACTGTTGGTGGTGGATTTGTTAATGGTACCACTCAAGGATACACTCTTCCGGATGTAGTTATGAGTATGTACGAAGTGGATACATTTGATCAGTATCTCAATCCAACACTCACATACAACTTTAATCAATTCTCACACAAACTTGTTCTCCTCGGAGATCTCGGATATAGTGATGTGCTTATCTGTTGTAGTGTGAGATGTAGAATTCAAGATCTATACAATGATTATTACTTCTTCCGTGCTGTAGTTGCACTCTGTAAGAAGAACCTCAGTTCAATATATGGAATGTATGAATTCAAACTTCCTGGTGGGGTGACAATCAATTATGATAAACTAGCAGATCAAGCAGAAAGTGAACTTGAAGAAGTAAAAGAATACTTCGAGAACAATCGAGCTGTTGATTATTTCTTTATGCCAAATACATTATAATATTAATATGAAATTAACAATAGAACAAATCAATAAATTAAAAGAGTATGGATTTATTACACAAGTAGATCCATCTAGTGATATTTTGTCTCATTCAATAGATACTGTTGAACTCGGTAAAATATGGAAATATATTAATCAAACAGATCGTACAGAAATTATTGAAGAATGGTTGAACAGTGGTCCAACCCCAACTAACGATTATCTTACTTTTGATATCCTCAGTGATGGTAGGATTTATTGGGTGACTATAGTTGAAACGGAACAATCTTATGACCCAACAGATTATTGTAAAACTATACAATATAGTAAAGATGATGGAGAAACTTGGTCTTCCATCACTTCTTCGGATCTGACATCGCAAGAACCAACTTACATAGAAGTTTCTACTGGGGATAAGATATTATTTAAAGGAAATAATAGTTCATATGCTTTAATAAATGATTCTGTCTGGTCGGTAACATTATTTGGATTACCTACCGACGACGAGGGTCCCGCATTAGATGGAGCATCTTTTAATATCAGTGGTAATATAATGAGTTTAATTGGTGGTGATAATTTTGAAGATCTCACCACTTTAACAGATCCATATACTTTTTCATATTTATTTGGTTGGACTAAAACAATAGACGCATCAGGACTTATTCTTCCTGTTACTACATTGACTCAGGGTTGTTATAGAAGTATGTTCTCAGGTTGCGCTTCATTGACTACAGCTCCATCTCTTCCTGCTACTACACTTGCAGATTATTGTTATGATACAATGTTTCTTGGTTGCACTTCATTGACTACAGCTCCATCTCTTCCTGCTACTACATTGGTAAGTGGTTGTTACAGTAGTATGTTCTCAGGTTGCACTTCATTGACTACAGCTCCATCTCTTCCTGCTACTACTCTAGTAGATAGTTGTTATAGCGAAATGTTCTTAGGTTGCGCTTCATTGACTACAGCTCCATCTCTTCCTGCTACTACTCTAGCAAGCTGGTGCTACAATAGGATGTTTCTTGGGTGTACTTCATTGACTACAGCTCCATCTCTTCCTGCTACTACACTTGCAAATAATTGTTATAGCGAAATGTTCTCAGGTTGTACTTCATTGACTACAGCTCCATCTCTTCCTGCTACTACTTTAGCAAATGGCTGTTATAGCGAAATGTTCTCAGGTTGCACTTCATTGACTACAGCTCCAGAACTTCTCGTAGAAACTCTTGTGAATAATTGTTATAGGGGAATGTTCCAAAGCTGTACTTCACTCAATTATATCAAATGTCTCGCAACAAATGTAACAGATATTTCATCCGCGGGCAATTATGTAGCCGGGTGGACACATAACGTTGCAGCAAGCGGTACATTTGTTAAGGCTGCATCTGCAGATGGATGGTTGATTGGATCAAATACAGGCATCCCATCAGGTTGGACAATAGAAACAATTCAATCAGATGACTCACCTGAAATAGACCCTCCAGATTCCCCCGATATTTAGTTAATAAAAAAGGAACTCTTACGAGTTCCTTTTTTTTTTAAATTTTAGGTGGTTTAAATGTAGGCATTTTCGGTTGAGACATCTTACTAATATTTTTTGGATTAGCAGATTTCATATAATCATTTACATGATATTTATCCATCTCACTCTGTTGCCTATCATTTTCATCCTTCACCTGTTTGTTCATCTCTTCTATAAATAACTCATATTCCCACATTGGCATACCATCAATTTCTGAAGGTTGTATATGGAAGTTCTTTGCTAGAGATGCTTTGATTTGAATCAAGTTAATAACATTTATTCTAAATAATGCAAAGATGCAATATTCAATATATGATTGGTTGTATCTAAACGGAGGATTACCTGGATCCAAACTTTTTAGCTTTAGTCTCAGTCTTGAAGAGAGCTCGGACGCCGTTAGGAAACTGTACCTGGCTGGTGACCTCGGCACCGCAATGTGGACATTTAGTTAAGAGTTTCTCGGAAGGATTGATAGTGACATTACGAACAACATCATTCATAAATGAATTCATATCAATACTCCAATTCTTATAAGTATTTTGTGCCTGACGAACTTGTGTTTCAAAGTTCTGCGGATCGCGAGAAGGCTTACTGATCATCCACACCAAAAACTTAATAAAGTTCTCATCAATATCTCTCTTACCCTGTCTTGCTCTTGCGATAGCCCAATCTATAATTGCCTGGTCCTTACCAAGAGTTGGTGGATAGAGTGTAATAGGATCAGCATCTACATCATACTCACGAGGATCGATGGTCCATTTCTTTCCATCCCAATATTTCATAATATCATCATCAGGGAACTCATATGTAAGTGAAGATGAATTAAGTGTGAATGTTATGTCTTCATCACAGTTCTCACACTGATCTGTGTATTCAATCTTACTTTCGCCATGAACGAAAGTATACTCACGTACTTTAAGGATAAACCAGAACCTGTCCCAACTCTTCATCTCCTGCCATGTGTGTACATTTCCTTGACCATCAGTCATTCTCACGCAGAGACGAATAATTTCATTAAACACCTTGTTGAGTTCTTCTGGGTTCTCTTCATCAACGGAAGTCCAGTTCTTAATTGCCTGTACGGTTGCTGGACGGATAGAAAATTCCCAGTCATCATCATAGAAAAGTGAACGTTTTCCAAGCTCACTTCTATCAAGAGGGATCCAACCAGAAGCAATAGAGTTATCCATATCTGCTTTCTTTTCGGAACGTGCAAGGAACCCCTCCATAGATGATTGCTCACTCTTGTCAAGTTCCTTTTTTCCTCCATAGGACTCGGGATGTTTTAGTTTACCAAGATTGGTACCTTTCTTCTTTTCTGCACCACCCATTTCACCAATCTGATTTTCTAGTTCGTTGTAATCGTTTTCTTTACTCATTATAAATGCATTTATTTACGTATGTATAAAAAATATTCACAAATAACAAATTCTTCAAACAATTTAATATTTTTATATATGAGTTTATTTGATTGTGAGCAAAACATACAGACTGTCCCTCTACATCTACTCCTTCAGAGACTTCCAAAAGACTCTGAATTTGTTTTTGGACAACATTACTTGTGGTTTAAGTCTGATGTTGATGATTCGAAATTACATTGGACTAATTTTAATCATGTACTCGAGCTGACAGGAGGTAGGATTAATATGGTAGTATCTGAATTTAATGAAGACTATGATAATATTCAAATAGACACAAACTCACCTAAAACTATACCCGAACAAGTCTGCGAAGTTATGAAATCTTATCTCATATCAGACATTCCTATTGATATAACTGTAGATAAATATTTTGTAGCTCTAAATAATCATATTAATATCTCATTTGAAACTATGGCAGAAGGATGGGAGATCAGACATCGAGTAGGACAAAAAGGATTCGATATTCCTTCTCAAGATATAGGATACCTACACGTAATATTCGATGTAACTAAGTTGAATTTATATAAAACAAAATCTACTATTCATTGGTTTTATCCACTGGCTGTAGTGAGGAATGAATAGATAAGAGAGTTATTATTTATACATGAAGTCTCTACAGGAAAGTTTGTTTGATAGTGATTTAGTCGAGAAAGGAGTCTCAGTTGATTTTGAGACTCTTTGTGATATGTTATTCAGTTTCGGTAGAAAGAAAGCTAAATTCTTTGATAAGACCAGGGTGGTATATCATGAAGGGAGACAAGCTATATTTATTAAAAAATTTCTCGGGGAGTACGATGAGGTTTGTTTTGAACTACAATTCGGTGTTACAAATATGTATCCCAAAGGTACTGCGTTCAATGTACCTGCAATGGTGGCACACGATAGGTGGTTGGGTGATGCATCTCGGAATGGTTGGAAGACATCCCAAACTGATGTGAATGCTACAAAGAGAAAAATCAACAGCATCATTAAACTTGAAAATAATGGAACATCTACTATAGAAGCCACGGATGTTAATATCGGTAAGGTATTTGATCTGTATAATAATATGGTAGAGAGGTTTTGTTCAACCGAGTTTGAAAAAGAACTTAAAAAGTATATTGATCAATATAGTGGAAAGAAAGCAATCCCCGGTTTGATATTGGATATACTGATGAAAAAACTTATAGTGAAAGGATGAAACAATTAACAGAATATATATACGAAGGATTATTTGATGTTGAGAAGAACGTCACTGATACCCACGAAACTGAAAAAATTTTGTTTACAGACACAAATAGTGATTTCTGGAAGTATTGCAAACCAGTCTCCAGTATTGGTGGGAGGTTTTTATTTTTAACTCCAGAGGAACTTGAATCTTGCATAGACATTAATAAAGATGTTATCAAGTTGAGTGGTGTGGATATTAGTTTGGATACTACTGTTAAGAATCCATTTACTAATAAGTATTCATTAATATGTAATAGTTTTTATATTGGAGATCGTACGGGAAGAGGCCCACATCCAGATCCTATTAACAATGGTGGAGGATTCAAAGACATTACAGTATCCAATCAATTAACCATTGACGGTATGTGTGAGAAGTTGGGTGGATTTAAATTCAATATAGACACAACTGCTGGTGGGAGACAAGTTGCCGGACAATATAATTCAGTGATTGTTTGGTGGGCTGATGACCTGGATTATTTTGATGCAGAATTTAATTTTATAAATCCAAAGAATAGTGTGTTACGACTTGAACATACACAGGATTTTCCAGATCTCAAAAATGTTAAGTCTAATACAGAAATCATATCCATTTACAATCCATCATTCTTTGATTGTGATGGTATTAAAAGTAAATTAGATAAATTCTTTGGTAAGGGAACAGTAACTGCTGGAGGAGTAACTAAAACCAAGAGTATTCGTAATATAGTTGCTATAGTCAATAATATGCGTAAGTATGGTGCGTTGATCCCCACAGAGGTTATACCTGAAGGAAAACTCAGTGATTTGATTGATGTTCGTGGGTTTAAAAACATAGATAAAATCATAATGAGAAATAACAACGTCCGACTTACATTTGTTAAATCAAACAATGAAATGGCTATTATGAGACAAGCACGGTTCATCCGTATGAATAACATGAAGTTATTTAAAGATACTCCAATTGATGAACTGGTGAGTATGGTAAAACAATGCCAGACCAAAGACGGATGGGTGGTGCTTTTCGAACCGGAACAATTCTAATATAAAATCATAGAGACACCTAAAGATAGGTGTCTTTTTTTGTAATTATATACAAATAGATACAATATGTGCAAAGTACGTATAGTTAATCAGGGTAATAACTACTCCACCATCAACAGCACCTCTATAGAGATTGACATCCCTTCTGAATCTGTCCCTGTTCTCCAAGAGGTATTCTCCGAACTCAATAAAACCCGCAGCAATGCGATCTGTCCGTTTTTATCAATTAAAAAATTATGACTATAGTAGAAGTACTCACAACTCTCAAGTCCACAGCAAGCACCCTGGACAAAAAGAATATTATAAAAGAAAATAAGTCCGACCTCCTCACACAGATCTTCCAGGACACTTATGACGAAAGTCGTAAGTACAATGTGAAGAAGTATGAGGTCATAGAATCAGGATTCGAACCATTATCAATCGATAATGAATATCATATATTCCATGAACTTCTTAATGCCTTGACAGAAAGAAGGTACACTGGTAATGAAGCAGTTGAACTTGTTGGTCGTGTTATGGGACAGTTTAACCCGGAAGAGCGTTGGATTCTTGATGGGATACTCCAGAGGAATCTTAAGGTTGGTGTAAGTCTGGACAATTTTAATGACGCTATGGAGTTGAAAACCATTAAGAAATACGAAGTAGCTCTCGCAGACAAGTTCTTCGATCTCAAACCAAAAGATCAGGATGCTGTAGTTACCGGAGGTGAGTATATGGCAAGTCAGAAACTTGATGGTTGTCGTTGTACTATTCATTATAATCCTGATAATCAAGAAGTTAAGTTTATTTCTCGTCAAGGTAAGGAATTCACTACACTATCTAATCTTATTCCATCTGTTCGCGAACTACTCCGATATGCATCTCAGAAGATGGTTCTCGATGGAGAGGTTTGTATCCTTAATGAAGATGGAAGTGAGAGTTTTCACGGACTGATGTCCGAGGTCACACGTAAGAACCACACTATTGAACATCCTGTATATAAATGGTTTGATATGTTGACCCTGGATGAATTTGAAGGTCGAACCGAAAGCAAACCCTTTGTAGATCGTTATAACGAGATGGTTGAAACATACTATCAGCTCAATCAGGATACTTACAACCAGATTCAGTTACTTCCTCAGATGCATATCTCCAGTTGGGATGAATTTGATCAGTGGAGGAAAGAAGTTGATGAGAAAGGATGGGAAGGATTTATGCTCAGGAAGAATGTTCCTTATAAGAGCGGTAGAAGTAAAGACCTTCTTAAGGTTAAGAAGATGCAGGATGCTGAATATGTAGTGGAGGATGTGGTGACGGGTAAGGTTACATACAACGAAGGAGGAGCAAAAGAATACGATGCGGCGTCCTCTCTTGTTATTACTCATAAAGGAAATAAGGTTTATGTAGGTAGTGGTTTGAGTAAGGAACAGCGATTGAGGTGGTTTGATCATCCTGAAGAGATCATTGGTAAGACTGTCACAGTTCAGTACTTCGAAGAAACTAAAGATAAGAAAACTGGTGCATTCTCACTCAGATTCCCTATTCTTAAGTTTGTTTATGAGAACGGGAGAGAAGTATAATTTTAAATAATTTTAAAATTCTTTTTATATTATATCAATACAAATAAATTTATACGCGTATGAAATTAACCAAAGAAATTATCAGGTTGTTTAAATATCATGGTTTTATGACAGTTACTGCACCTGATGAAGATATTTTGAAGCGTTATCAGACAGTCGAAGACTTAACAAACGCTGGTTTTGTAAATGATCCAGAAGCTCTTCGGATGGCAAAAATGGTATTTGTTGAGGATGGTACACCAGCAGTTGGTCCAACGAAGGATGAAGATGTAGTTGAGGCGCCAGTAGAAACTATAACTACAATAACTGAAGATCCTATTGAAGATCCTGAACCTAAACCCGAAAATGAAAATCCGATAACCGAAGAGCCTGCTGCTGATCCTGAATCGGAAAAGGTAGAAGAGAAGATTGAAACGGAAACAGAAACTACACCAACTGAAGAGCTCGAAAAGGAAGTTGAGTCAGTAGAAACAGAAACTACACCAACTGAAGAGCCTGTTGCTGAACCTGAACCCGAAAAGGTAGAAGAGGAGGTTGAAACGGAAACAGAAACTACAACTTCTGAACCAGAACCAGAAGCACCAGCTCCAAAACCAAAGAAAACAACAACTAAAAAATCAACCAAGAAGGAATCTTAATAGATTCCTTTTTTTATATATATTTATTTGTGAGAATACAAAAAATAAAAGTAAACAATTTTAAGTCCCTCTACGGAACGTTTGAGATGGACTTCGAGAATGATATCAAAGGAATGTGGAAGATAGTTGGACCAGTTGGTAGTGGTAAGACTACTCTTGGAGAAGCAATTATCTTCGGTCTTTTTGGTACTGTTAAAAACAAGAATAATGACTCCTTAATTTCTTGGGGAGAGAAACATGCAACTGTTGAACTCTGGTGTGAAAGCAAAGGTAAACACATTTATATCAATCGAGAAATCAACTCTTATGGACAATCTCCAATATCCGTAAAGATTGATGGAGAGGACCTTATTTATACGGATAAACGAGATATTCAAAGTCAGCTTGAAAATGAATATTACGATATCTCGAGAACCACAGTTGAGCTCCTTTGTGTTATTTCATTCAATAACTTTAAGAGTCTGGCATCTCTAAATACCCAGGACAGTAGAAAGTTCTTGGATAATGTTCTTGGATTTGCTGCACTTACTAAATATGTAGAGGTGGGTAAAGTATTAAAATCGGAGAACGTATTGAATATCAATAAGTTACAGTCTCTTATTGATCAATGTAATGCTCAAATCACGAAGATTAATGAGTTAACAAACATTGAAGTTATTGATGGTAATATAGATGCCGTTAAAAAAGATATTGAAAAGGACAATAAAAAAGTTCAGGAACAAAAAGACATATATGAAAAAACTGTCAGGGATGCAAGGAAGGTCATTGAAGATTCCACAGCGGAACTTGCTCGGGTGAAAGCATTGGGAGTCAATAAAGCCAAAGAAATAGAATTTATCCAAAAAGGAACATGCCCTACCTGCGGTGCTCCTATTGATCAGAGTATGCTTCCTATCAAGGAACAGGAAAGAGATGTATTGAGAAAACAATATGCGCAGATTAATGAACGTCTACAAAAGGAAAAGTTAGTTCCTGGGGATATTCGCGATAAGTATGATAGAGAAGTTGGACCAATCCGTGAAGAACTTGAAAAGAACAAAGCTCTTCTTATTCGCCTACAGGAGCAGGCAAAGAGAGCTCAAGTAAATAGTGGGGAGATAGATAAGATAGAATCTCAACTCAAGGAGCATGAAAGTGAACTAGGTGATGCAAAGTTTGAAGATCAACAATGGGAACTCCTATTAGATTTGCTTGGTAACGATATCAGAGCATCTATCCTATCATCATTTATTCCTGTTCTTAATGAGAATATAATGAAATATAGTCAAAGACTTCGTCAAAGACATATTATTCAATTTGACAATCAATTCAAGTGTCAAATTAAACTGCCGGGGACAGATGAAGATATTCCGGTTAGTAGCCTCAGTACTGGTCAGCTCAAGACAGTTGATATGATAATTATTATGTCTATCCTTGGAACAGTAATGGGAAGTAATTCATTGAATATAGTATTTCTTGATGAACTATTTAGTAATATGCATAGTGAATTAAGAAATGAAATGAGTTGGATGTTGAGAGATGATATGAAACCAGATGAAACAATCTTTGTTGTTTCTCACTATGAGATTAATGAGGGTTTCTTTGACGGAACAATTAAAATCAATCTTGAACCGCGCGGACAATATTGGGAACAATCAAAAATAGAAATTGAACATAACGTATGAGTGTAAAAGGAACACAAGCATTTGGAGTTAGACTTCCTTTGATGAAGGAGGGAGATAATCTTATTCAGGAAATAGTAAATAGTTATTCAGAAGCAGGAGCAAAGAACGATGATATTATTGGTGTTACGGAGAGCGTCGTAGCTAGAACTGCTGGTATGTATGTGGGTCTTGAGGAAATCGGTCAATGGATTCAAAACTATAAACCACAAGCAACTCACCTCGTACTCTATTCACCCATCTTCTCCCGCAATCGTTTTCTTCCAATCCTTCGTGGTATGCTCTGTGCACAGAATATCACTAAAGTAACTATCATATCTCGAGACGTGGATGAAGTAGGAAATGTCATTCAACACCCTATCACCAAGGTTAACTATAAAGAATGCTATAAAGAATGGATCGAAGGAGCAGGCAAGGAATTCGCGTGGGAATATGATAGTTTAATTGGTCTCGCATCATACCACGGTGTTCGGGAAGATATGATCAGAGTAAATTGTAAGTTACATTCCGATTCAATACCGTTCTGTGATATATCCTTACGCGACATTCTCCACGAAAGAAATTCCTGGGGGTTGCTTGGGATGAATGCTGCTGGTAATGACCGACTCAAACTCTTCCCTGATAAAACATACTCACAATATTTTGTTAACACTCTTCAAGAGACCATCAAGACTAGACTTGGTAAGGATGTAGAAGTAATGATCTATGGGGATGGTGCATATAAAGACCCAGCAAGTGGTATATGGGAATGGGCTGACCCTGTAGTGAGTCCTGCATGGACGAGTGGTCTTGATGGAATGCCTGCGGAGATCAAACTTAAGAATGCTATTGATAGTGGCATGAGTGATGGTGATATTAGAGTTACTATAGAGGCTAATAAAACATCCAAACAACATGCTCTTGGAACTACTCCTCGTAGGATTGTTGACCTGCTTGGTAGTCTTATGGACTTGGTGAGTGGAAGCGGAGATAAGGGTACTCCTGTGGTGGTTGTAAGGGATTACTTTAAAAAATATGTAGATTAAATGAGATATCATATATGGAAACCAGTTATACATAAAAATAATTGGGTCTGGGGTCAAACCCATACTATAGTTATTCGTAATGGTCATGGATTAGTTAATGTGTCTGTAGAAAATGATAATCCAAAAGTAGCGACTATACACGGGTTATCTGTAACCGAGGATTATAGAAGGCTCGGAACTGGTCGTGCACTGATAAAGGAAGCTGAACAAGAGGCTCGGGAAATGGGAGCCACTCGAGTGTATCTTGCAACCGAACCCGGGAGTTGGATGGAAGACTGGTATAAAAGTATGGGATATGAGTTTGATTCATATAATGAAGATAACTTAATAGTTTTATTAAAGAATCTGGATTAATTTGATAAATAAATTCAAACACTAATATTTATGATAGTCAAAAACCTTTATTTAGTCACTGGCATCAAATACTACCTCGGTTACCAGGGAGACTCTGGTGAAGAACATATTAAAGTGTTAGTTCCTGCAGTTGATAAGGATGCTGCAAAGAAAGCGGCATACTTTTATATGGACAAACTTACTAATGTTCGTCTTCTTTATGAAATAACCACAGGCTGTGGATGGGGAAAGGACGGAGTCTGGGAAGAGACTGATGGATTGGATGACGATATTATATATTCAATTTGATATGACACAGGAAGAAAAACAACTACTGCTGATTGACCTTTGTGCAAGGTTGCCGTATGGTGTTAAAGTAAAATGTGGTAGTGAAATACTTACGCTTAATGTTAACTGGCTTCAAACGTTTCAATATCATTTGGATGAAATTAAGCCATATCTTCGTCCAATGTCAAGTATGACGGAGGAAGAGAAAGATGAAATTGCATTCATTCGCGATAAGGATTTTCAATCCGTTAGGAAATGGATTCGTGATGAATCAATAAAAGAAACTGGAACTCCCTGTCCTGTTACTTGTGGAGAAGTGGATTTTTGTAATAAAAATCACTTTGACTATCGTGGTTTAATTCCTATGGGTCTTGCTCTTGAGGCAGAGGAAGGAATGTATAAAACTGAATAGAGTATGAAAATATTGAATACAGATAATTGTATAAAACAATGCTCTTGCGGATGCTTATTTAGTTATGATAAAAACGATGTACAATCCGACACAGAACAATATTGGGTAGGGTTCTGGAAAGGTGGATGGGAGACAAGAAGATATAGATATGTCGCTTGTCCTGTATGTGGTAAATACATAGTTATAAAGTAGTATAAATTGAATAGATATGACGCGAGAACAGATTGAAAACGAATTGTCTCTCCTAAAGTACAGGTTATATTACTGCCGGGATACAAGGGAGGCAATGACTATTGAGTATAATATGGCATATTATGATTCGTTACTAAAGGAAAAATAGATATGACACACGAAGAATTTATTGTTGATCTCTGGCAGAATGCGCTCGAATGTCCTAAAGGGTGGAGACTTGGACAGAAGGTATTCAATGTTTGTGAAGACTTGTATGGTCGGATTGCTCGCGATGTACAATTCATAGACGGAGTTGATTGTTTTTATAACGACCAAAAAATAGATGATTTTCTCAATGCAGTGTGGGAGAGATTGAAGAATGACAATAACTAAAGATTATATATTGTTTTATGGAGACGATTGGCCAAGCAACTTTGCCCCGTCTCCTATTACTGTGTATGATGATTTCTGGGAGAAAGGTCTTTTTGGAGATGAACCATACTTTCCTCCAACAGTCACATTCAAGACCGCAGAAGCATACTACCAGAGTCGGAAGGCTGTGATGGCTAAAGACAAAGACAGATATTATAAGATTGTAAATGCTTCTACTCCGGCAGAAACAAAGAAGATAGCTCGAGAAATTAAGCTCGATCCCAAGCAGTGGGATAAGGAAAGAGTGAAGTGGATGTGGGAGACTTTGAAATTAAAGTTTGGACAAAACTCGGGTCTCAAGGAAAAACTCCTTTCTGAAGAATGTCTCGATAAGAAATTTGTTGAAGCAAGTCCATCAGATTCTTTCTGGGGCGCTGGTAAGAGAGAGTTTATGTTGCTGAGGGAGATCGAACGATATGATGATATCCAATGGTGGGACTATGAACACGATGTCCCACGAGCAACAAATATACTTGGAGAGTTGCTCACAAAGCTCCGAGATGAAATCGAATAAATTTGATTTAACAAGAGTAAAAAGAAAAGATGACTAAATGGTCATCTTTTTATTTTAAGTTCAAATTTGATATGTTTTTGTGACAATAACAAAGAATTATGAGTTCTTTTGTTTGAACAAAAATTCATAAGACCCGGTTCCACAATCAAAATCTATACTTACTGCGAAACAATCATTGGGGTATTCAATTAAATAAACATCAACCTTTTTATCCCACTCGGATCTCCAACTTCTGGTGACATATTTAGTGAGTGTCTTTTTAAGGTTTTCACACCATTTATGATCAGATGTCTTAACATTAGATTTTGAAGGCATTGGTTGGTCTACTATTATACCGATAAGATAATCCAAAGAATTGTATTCTGGATTACTTATTATGTCATATGGATGGGGATATTTTTTCAGTTTGTCAACACTAAAGAAATATCCAATCGGCATACCTGCAGCAACAATACCACGACCAGTCTTGGTTGGATTAAGTTCACAGACATCACGAATAGTAAGGTCTTTCTTTATATTGTCATCAAACAAACTTTCTTGTAGAGATTTCATATAAAAATAATACATGACATTTATTATATTATTTCATGTCTAGTAATGTAAGTTTAGAGCAAGCCCTACAATCGTATAGGGTAATGAATACACCAACCAAGTACTCTTGGAAGCAGCATTGGGCACAGGAGACGTTCAGTAACGATGACGCCCTATTGTTGAGTGTTGATGAAAGAAAACAATTCAGTAAGAGATTAGAGGAGTGTCAAGCAACAATATTTCCAAATCTATTTACAAGTACAGGAACGGTTGGAACACTAAAAGATCTGGTTAATACAGCAGTTAATTCAGAATTCAAAAATACAAAGAAAACCAACAGACATGTTATATATAGTACATCAACTGAAGAACGACCAGTTGGTGAGACTGCATTTACACTATGGAATGGTTTTCAGGTAATTGACTTGGATATTAAGGATGCTGGTTTAGCAAAGGAAATTAAAAAGATTATATTTGATAAGCTCAAGAATTGTAACTGGTTCTTGGGAGTATGCTTGAGTTCAAGTAAGATGGGTCTTCATGTGTGGACGAAGATAGCTGTTCCTGAAAAAGATAATGAGGACGTGAAGAAGAAGAGACTTCTCTTCCTCACCAACTTTCGTCATAAATATTCATTTGTATATTTGAGTATATTGAGTGGTTGTGATAAGTTAGGATATACGAAGAATGACATTCTTAAATGGATGGACTTGAGTATGTTTAAACCCCAGCAGGGAGCAATTATCGGTTATGATCCTCACCCACTTATTTCATCACACTTCTTCGAAGATTTCATTTATGTGAACTTTGATAGCATAGATGATATTGGTTGTCCAGAACTTGACTGGATTACTTATCCTGATCTCAAAGAAGTATTCAAGAGATTTGATTCATTTGTGGATGATGAGAAAAATAATATTCAGGTAAGTGTTCTTGATAAACCACTTCTTGAATTCGACACTCACAATAAAGTTCACTACAAACATAATGAACGTTGGCGTCTCGCTAACACACTTGTATCCTTGTATGGGTTTGAACAGGGATATAAGTATCTCCGTATGATCACTAGTAACTCTGTGAAAGATAAAGAGTTACAGGCAGACTGTATCACGGCAAATAAATATAAGAAACCAGTTGATCCTTGGGCTGTTGATAGACTTAATAATGTACATGGATTTAAAATTAAGTTAAATATAGAGAATGAAACATTTGATGAAAGTGAGATATTCTCTGCAATGAAACAAATTGAAAACCCGGTACTTATTAAAGAGAGTAAATATTATAAGGAATTCAAAATTTCAAAAAACCAATATCTAGGCAATATAAGGTATGACATCCTTGATGCCTGCGGGAGACTGACTCTACTCGAGGCTGGTCCCGGTCTTGGTAAGACCGAAATGGTGAAGATGTTGGCAAAGGAAGGAAAGAAAGTGATGCTTGTTCTCCCGTTCACCAGTGTTATTAAATCAAAAACAGAAGGAGATAAAGATTGGTATTTTAGTTATGGTAATAAAGCCCCGAGACTTGATGTAGCAAGAGGACTTTCATTAACTATAGATAAATTCTCTCATCTTAATCTCATGGATGTGAAAGCAAATGGATTTAACTATATATTCATTGATGAAAGTCACCTAATGTTTATGTCTGAGTACAGACCAGTGATGGCAAAGGTGGTTGAGATGATACGCAACACTGAGATTCCAATCATTATGATGTCGGGGACTCCATCCGGAGAACTCGTATTCTTCCCTGATGCCGTACACCTTAAGGTTATCAAAGATGAGACAAGACAAAAGGTTTTTAAGGTAAATCTTGTAGACTCTAGTCAACACCTTATGTTTCAGATGTGTAGGAGTATGGCAAATGACATAGCTAATGGAAAGAGAGTGTTCTTCCCAACAAACTCAGGAACATTATATAGTAAACAAATTGCAGCAGCCATAACATATTTCCTCCAACATGAACATGCAATATTTGAACCACTCAGGCTTCAATATTATAAAAAGAGTAATGTTGGTGAGGATTTTATGGATGATGTAAATTTCAAAAAGAGTATTAAGGACATACAAGTTCTTATGTGTTCTACATACTTGAGTGTTGGTAGTGATATTCTTGATGAATATAACTTTGAGATATACTTTGCTGATCTCTTTATGCCACAGGAAATTGATCAGTGGGCAAGTCGCCTGAGACGAGTTAACCTATATGTCAATTTCTATGTAGCGAAAAATGATGCAGAAGGTAATTCCAGGTCCTTACATAAGTTCAAACCACTGGATTTTAAACTCAATGATGAAGAGATAAAGAATGTTCATTCAATACTTCGTATATGTAATGAAATGATTGAGAGAAACCCTGTTGAATATCGTTATAATTCTCTCGTATCTTCGATTATACGCGATAATAAGTTCATAGAGTATAATGAGATTGATAATAAGTACTACCTTAATGAAATCGCTTATAAAGTAATATATTTCGAAAGAAAATATCGCGAGTATGTCCAACAGCTCCCAGTCATCATGAAGGGCATGGAAGCATATGGATATGAGATTCAAGCACAAGATCTGAGAGAGTTCCAGATGGAAGGGATGGAAGATTTTGCTGATTTGAAGAACATGACTAAACTCGCATATGATGATCAACTCACTCTTAACACAACACACATTGAAGAGTTGATGGATATTATTACTGAAGACCGACTTAACATATATAAGGAAGTCCTACGTGGTAAGTTTGATATTCGGAAAGGAAGTGAATGGAAAGAAGATCTGAGTTCTAATAAAATGATTGTTAAGAATGTTGAGGTGTTTGAAAAAGTAGTCCCTATATTCATTTCACTATCTAAACAGTATGAGATGGATAAGATTAGAGATATATTTGAACACTGTAGGAATAAAAACGGCACATTTAATTTTGCAGCAATAGGGAGAATTAGGACGCTTGTTAATATGGTTTATAATGATAAGAACGAAAGACTTGACTTACCTATTAAACAATTTATGACAGAAGCATATAGTTTTAGCGATCGTGGAACCACCACGAGGACAGACTTTATGAATTTTCTCCGGGACTTTACCATCAAGTATGCAACACGCGCGAGCACAGAGAAAATCAATATCACCGTAGCATCAATGACTATGGATGATATGTTGCAGAAGTTTGAACAGATATTCAAATGTCTTGTTAAGTGTGGTAGAGTGAATAGAATGGGTAGGTTCACTATGGAAAGAGTTGAGTTGTTGTGGCCGGAGAGAACAAGTCTTGAAGAGAGCGTTGGAGAGATGATTGATAATTCATTCCTTGGAGAGTTCCTTGGAGGTAAATAATTGATAAATATATGAATAAAAAAGAACAAATAATCACTTATTCAAATAAGAGACTTTCATATGAAAAAATGAGAAAGGTATGTGATTCCCTAACTGCATTAGAAAAACCTTATCAACCATACCCTTACGACTCAACCTGGTGGAGGGTTGGAGAGAACGATAAGTATGCTTATGAAAGTAATTCTTGGAATTTAGATCATAGAATTATAGATAAGAAAACTAATAAGGAAGTGTGGAGTTATTATACAGATTATTATACAGGATAATGTTATAAACACAAATAAACAATATTTGATATGATTTGCAAATACGAAAGGGGTAAATCACATCTCGTAAATGAAGATGGATTTTTTAAAAAGGTATTAGAAAACAGATATAAAGAAACTCCATATTCTATTGTCAAGCAATCCATCGGAAAAGATTGGATGATTTATATTATTGAAAGTGAAGATGTCGTGTATGGTATAGAGCTCGCAGGCACAAAAAAATATGCTATACATAAGATAGAAAACAATATTTTATATAATGAATTGCAGGAGCAGCATATGTGGTATGATGCTGTTGCAAATAGTTTAAATAGTTATAAAGAATTGAAGAATCAATCGCAACTATGAACGTAATAATTACAATACCCAAAAAGATTAAATGGGAAGAATATAAGAAAGAATTAGAGACTGTTGCAGACGGATCTCAGATGATGTTATTTAGAGTTCCATTTAAACCCAAACACGATCTTATTGGTGGACGGTGTTATGTGTGTTATAATGGGTGCATTCAAGGCTGGATGAAAGTTGTCGATGTTATATATAGCGATGGGTTCACTTGTTCCACAACAGGAACTGTTTGGCCGGAAGGCTGGTACATATGTCGATCAGGGAAGTTTCATCTAATGACTGATATGATCCTCATGAAAGGATTTAGAGGAATACGATATACTAATATGTGATATTTCATATAAAACACACATAACTAGACATAAACATATGAAATATCATATAAAAAGGAACCTATCAAGGTTCCTTTTTTATATATCAACTTCTTGTTGTTTAAGGTCTGTTTGTATGAGTCCTTCATTGTCTAGGTGTTCAAGTAAGTCTTTTTTCTTTACACCAGCCTTCTTCAATACATCTTCACTCCACCAGCAATATTCTTTCCAGTTATCAAGATTGTGTTTTGATGCAACCTCTTTAATAGCTTTCTTCATTGACCAGTATTGTGTGTCTGGGTCGTCGAGTGCTTTATCTTTATTATACTTAAGAAGAAGATCAAGAGTGGTAAAACAAAGTCCTGATTTATCTTCACTATATGACTTATACCAATCTCCTTTTTGTTTGAAGTCTTTCTTTTCGACATCTTCTTCGTATTCAGGGAGGAACTCATCTTCGACCCATTTCTTATATGTTCCTACGAGTTTGGAATCAACATCATCTTCTCCGAGTCTCTTGAATGAACGTCCAGCTGGTCTCATATAATCAATTGGCTCATAACCATTATCTTTCAACCACTGATCAAGTTCATCTTTCTTTGATTTATCCTTTACATGTTCATCTCCATCCCATGCGAGTTTTTTGAATTCCTCAAATTTCTTTGCATCCTCTCCGGAGATGTGTTTTGCGAGTTCGCGTTCGAATGCCTTGAAGGTGTATGGTAGACCCATTGTACGAGAGATAAGTAAACCATTACTGCCGTTGAACTTACTCAAGTTCTTTCTTTTATTTTCAGAATGGAATCTCGAGTCGGTAACAATATGCAACCAATCCTTTGCTCCATCAGTTCCTTCTTTATAAATATCATCAAAGAGTTTCTGGGTGTGTGGGTGTTGCATAACTATTATAACATGTTTGTATCCCATCTCTTTTACATAATGAAGAAAACGAGATGCA